>Ga0214919_10001636_pt1 | contig 36252 bp, 40 predicted proteins | sample LL1503_MetaG_FD_177994 | JGI IMG/M metagenome (GOLD analysis project Ga0214919, IMG submission 177994) | Freshwater microbial communities from Lake Lanier, Atlanta, Georgia, United States - LL-1503 | ecosystem: Environmental > Aquatic > Freshwater > Lake | place: USA: Georgia | collected...
GGAAACAGCGCCTGATAATCCTGCCGATTCACCGGCTGAAGCTGCCACCTACGATTTTCCCGAGCTTGATGAGGCCCCGAAGGAAGGCGCCGAGGAGCTAGAAGATGAGCCGACGGAGCGTGAAGAGAAGAAGCGCATCATCTTTGCTCTTGGGCGCGTTTTTGCGGATCTAACAGGGAAGGGTCTTCATATGGATGATATCAAGGATCGGACGGAGGGACAGCGCACCTTCTTCAAGGTGCCGATTCCTCTTAGTTTAGAGGAGCTTGCGTCTCTGGATAGCGAGTTTCAGACGCTGCGCTTCACACCTGATGGATTTTCTGGTGTTGAAGGCGATGCTCTTATGGAAGATCTGGCGAAGCTGACGAGTGGATTTGTTACGCCGGCTGCTTCTCTTGAACCTGTGGCTGAACCTGTGAACGATGGACCGCCCAATTCCCCTCCTCCAGAGGAAGAGGAGGAAGAATCGCAGCAGGGTGGCGATGGGTCCGATGACGAAGACGAGGCTCCAGCATTCAATAAATCAAAGGCGAAGAGCTTGAAGGTTCTCATGGCCGAGAAGGCAGCTAAAGCTAAGGCCGCTACAGCTACATCTAAGGCCGCTAAAGCTAAAGCCAATTCTACTACAGCTAAGGCAGCACTTGCGGAAATAAAGGCAATTGACGCCCAAGTAAGAAAGCGTGAAAAGGAAAAGGCCGCTGCCACCAAAACAGGGGAGACCAAACTGGAAAAAATGTTCAAGTCGATGCGCGACAAAGACGGAAAACTACCGCCTTCGTTGGCAGTCGGTGTTGATGCAGATAAGGCAGCCAGATTAGCGGGCGCATCTATTTCACAGCAGTCACAGGCAGTGATGAAGGCGCAGGCTGCTTTCCGCGCCGCCAAAGCCGCCGGCGCATCGGACGAGGATGCGTTGGCCGCCGGTGCCGCGGCTGGGGCGAAGGAATATCCCGCTATTGCGGCAAGCAAGAGGTTTGATGATGACAATAACAATGACTATGATAATGACTATGAAGAGGCTCCTAAAGTAGCGCCGACCAAACCCCCCGTAAAAATCACCTTAAAGGAAATACAGGCGAAGCGTAAAGCCGCCGCCGCTGCAAAACCTGCCGACATGAATGAGCTCGTGGCAATGTTTGAGGATCCAGCGAAAGCCGCCGCAGCCAAATCCGTCTTAGAAGAGGAGCTGGCCTATGCGGCCAAATTTGCCGAAAAGCCAAAGAAGACGGTCGCGGCACCTGTTGCTGCTCCAACGAAAGGCAAACAGCCTCGTTGCAAGGGACCCATTCAGGAGGGCGAGACCTACAAGCAGGCTCTTATGCGCTCAAAGGACTGTCTCCGCCGCATTGCCTTTTCGTCGCTCAGATTGAATCCCACCCTTGGCCAGGAAGGCGAGAGCCTCGCTAAATACAGCCCCAAGTTTGCCGCCATCCTCCAGCGCGTCATGGACGCCCCTGGCAGCAGTCTCGTCTACAGCCAGTTCCTCGACATGGAGGGCATCGGCATCTTCCGCGTTGTCATGGATATCAACGACTTCGCCCCCATTGAGATTATCAGCACGCCCAGCGGCATCGCCTTCTCAGCCGAAACGGAAGCCTCCCTGCGCAAGGGCCCTGGTGGCCAAATGCGCTATATTACCTTCTCGGGCGAAGAAAAGGAAGAGGTCCGTCGCTACGCCCTGGATATCTTCAACGCCCGTTTCGGCGAACTCCCCCCCAACCTCAAGAAGGTTCTCCAGGAGGCCGGCTTCACGGACAATCACACAGGCCAGCTGTGCCGCGTCTTCTGTATCACGAGTGCTGGTGCCGAGGGCCTCTCGCTGAAGAATGTCCGTGCCGTCCACATTATGGAGCCCTACTGGAATGACGTCCGTCTGAAACAGGTCAAGGGTCGCGCTATTCGTATCGGCTCTCACTTGGAACTGCCAGAGGACCAGCGCAATGTCTCCATTTATACATATATCAGCGTGTTCGGACCCGAGACGCAAACGAGCAAGGACCGTGAAACAAAAATAGACGAGACGATTAAAAACCGCGACAATGTTGACAGGGCGATGGCTCTCAAGGTTGGCCTGCCGATCCCTGCGACGGCTGCCAGCTATGTGATGACGAGTGATGAGCGCCTCTTCGTGATTTCAGAGCGGAAGAAGAAGGTGATTGAGGACCTGGAGCTGGTGATGAAGGGGGCGGCCGTCGACTGCCAGCTGAACGCGGCGGAGAACCAGGATGGAACATTCCAGTGCCTTTCACTGGACAAGGTGGTGGGCGATTTCGTGTATGTGCCTGAACTGAAGGCGGACATTGCGAAATCGGAATACACATACAAGGAGGAGAAGCGGTTGGTGAAGGCCATCAAGTGGAAGGGTGTGGAGTACTGGGCTGGCGCTGACAAGGATGCTGGAGGCAAGATCATTGGATTCACGCTGTATGCGAAGGCTGACCAAATCCTCTCAGTTGCGCTTGGAACGGCGGGTGCCAAGGACGACAGACCTGCGGAGCCGGTGGTGATTTTTTAAACAAGAATCATCTAGGATGAGTACGGAGGTTGTTCAAGCGGGTAAATATAAATTTACGATTACCCGAAATATTCAATCATATAGAGACGAAATTATTGTACATACTTATAAAGTGGGTGGTGATTATGCCGACTGTGTAAATATCTCTTACCGTTATGAAAAGAATAAGCCGGTTCAAGCAAAAATACCGCATTTACTGTATGAGCCTGAATGTGCGACTGGCTCCCTCTTGGAAAAGGGTTCAGGAACAGAAATTATGATTAAGACTGCAATTCGGTATGCTTTCAATGATGTTAAAACTCTAGCAAATTTTGAATTTCAAGATGATAGTCACATCGATTGTATTGAAAAAGATACAAGAAAGCCTCCACCGAGAAAACCAACACAACCTCTTAGTTTAGCATATTTCTATATCGCATATCATGGTAAAACATGGTATGAGGCACGATTCAATGCGAAGATGATTGACGCAGGAAAATACAAGAACTACAAGAAGAGTCTTGATTTTTTAACAGATCCAGCGCAGAAAGTAGACTTTGTACGATTTTTACAAATCATAGGAGAGCCGTTGGAGTCTTTAGAAAAATATTATACAAAAGCACTGACATATAGAGAATTCTTTGAAGCTATACCCAAAACCAGGCGATGCGAACTCTTATCTGGCTGGCTGAATACCTTTATGAATCATTATATAGGTTCTACATTTGATGATAAGGGATGGTTTATAAATGTGAATACTATGGATACACCTCAGGATGGCGGCTCAGCCTCTCTTACTCGTAATCTAAAATATCGTATATTTTCTTATAGAAAAATGAGCAATTTTTAACTTTTCTCTTCGGCTAGAAGCGGCGCCGACTTATCATCCTTCTTCATTTCAGGCATCTCAACCGCACTCTCATCCACATAGGTACCGTCCCGTATGGCATTGATATCCTTCAAGAGGCCCTTTGAAATGGAACTATTCGTCTTCTCAAATGCGTTAATAATGGATGCGAGTATATTGAGGCCGACACCGACCCAGATAACCTCCTTGAAGTTGTAGCCGGCTGCGATCGTTGTGGTCAGAATTCCCGCAGACTGGACAATATGAAAAAGATAGATGAGCGCGAGGTTGCAGCCATTCAGGCACTTGCGCTTGCCGATAAATTCCTTCAAGTCTTCCAGCTTATTCTTCTCAAGAATTGACTGGATTTCACTAGATACGTTCATCTAGTAAACCCGGTAGAAATGAAGCAGACAGCTAGACCAGGTCGTTTCCGTCTCCACCGAAGCAAGCAGCTCCGCCATTCGCAAGAACAGCATATTCTCAGGGCGACGATATGTAATATAAATGCCCTGGAATTCATTCGCAATCTTCTTCTCCAGTGCGTCCGCAGTTCCTTCGTCCAGACACAAATTATCCGCATGGAGAACATTGTATCCGTGGAGCGACTCCTCCAGCATGTCACCTTGCCAGATGGCCACATCTCTCGTCTGGAGATTCACCCGCTGGTGGCTGATTTCTACGCCGGACCAGGTGGAGCCTTCCAGAACCGCGCCGAGATGCCAGAGGAGCTCCCCATCTCCACAGCCGAGGTCGAAGCCCTGGATCGCGTGCGGCTGAACAAATTTGCGCAGTGTCTGCGCAACGGTTGCGAGGCCTTTTGCGGTCAGAGAACCATAGGTGAGGGCTTCTGCGCCTACGCTTCGGAGTTCATCATGTGGCAAGACGAAGAGCTGTGGATTTAGCATCATAGTGTGATACTGCTTCTGCTTCACTGGAAGGTTTCAAATTTATAAGCCTTTAATAGAATGGCGAACGCTAATCCTGCACCTGCACCTGCACCTGCTCGGACATATTATAATATGCTGCGTAATACTGGAGTAGCAATCCGCAATCGCGCTCTCTACCCTGCCGGTCGCTGGCTGCGGAATGTAGGGGGTCCCAGAACACGCAACGCTGTTGGCACTGGTGCCATAGCAGTTCGCAATCGCGCCCTCTACCCTGCCGGCCGCTGGCTGCGGAACGTGGGTCTGCCCGGTACTCGCACCGCTCTTGGCACGGGTGCCATGGCCGTCCGCAATCGTGCGCTCTATCCCGCCGGTCGTTATATAAGAAACGTAGGAGCACCGGCCGCAGTAAACTTCACTCGCCGCTGTATAGGTGCCGCGTGTAGACAGGGTGCGGCCGCTGCCGCCTTCTTAGGTTTTAATATTGGTCTGAATGACGGCCTCGCAATCACAGCGAGAGATAGGGCCATTATGGAGTCTTTACCGGCGGCACATGGCTCTCCTCAGTTTACAGCCTTCAAACTTGCAGAATTAGAGAATGATCTGAATGAGCGTATAAATAATTATCTACTGGATAATCCTGATATCGGGGATGAAGATGGAGGTCTAACTGTTGATGATTATAAGAGTCTTATCACCAGATATGCCAGAGATTTGAAGACCCTCTACATGATGAAACTTACGTCTATGGGAATAGACAGAAGTGAAATTGTATCACTCTCTAATAACACCGCGGCGGGCATCTTAATGCAGATTCATCTCCTCAGAACGAATGAAGCGGGTAATCACCAGGTTGAGTACCGTAGATTTACGGCGGCTCAACTCCAGCCTCTCTTAGATGAGCTCAGTGATGATGACTTGTCATCGGGTGCATTTTTTGAGAATGAGAATGAGAATGAGAATGAGAATGAAAATAGAAAGGAGAATAACGGAGAGTCCAAGAACATGAGTGGTGGCCGGCGCCGCTCAACTCGCCGTCGTCGCAACCGCCGCTCAACTCGCCGCACGTAAATTGCGTTTTCCAGCCCAAATAATTTCTAAGCTTCTTTTGTAGAAAAAACCATGAAGGATACCGAGTCTTACCACGAACTCGTTTCCCGCCTTCGTGATTTTTTCATGAAGCGGGGTTTCAAGGAAGTCCCGACACAGTCCCGACTCTCTATCCTGGCGGCGTGTGAGAACCCCCACTCAGTCGCCACCTTCAACTACAATGGCCAGGTGTGGCCTTTGCCTCAGACGGGCCAGATGTGGCTGGAATATGAGCTCCTGAAGAATCCCGACTGGGCCGGTGTCTTCTGCGTGAGCACCTCTTACAGGGACGAGAAGACGCCTATCCCTGGCCGTCACGAGAAGATTTTCCCGATGTTTGAGTTTGAGAGTCGCGGGGGCATGGAGGAGCTGGCCGCACTGGAAGCTGACATTCTGAAGCACCTGGGATTTGCTGAGCCGGTTGTGGTCAACTACGACGACGTGTGCGCCGAGTATGGCGGCGTCCCCATCTTGGAGGACGAGCACGAGAGCAGAATGTGGAAGGAAAAGGGCCCGATCGTCAGCCTCCAAATGTTCCCCGAACGGACGAGCCCCTTCTGGAATATGCGCAGAGCTGCCTCAGGCCTGTATAACAAGATAGACGTTATCATGTATGGACAGGAGACGATTGGCTCGGCGGAGCGGTCATGTGATACGGAGGAGATGAGAAAAACTTTTTATAGCATCAGCGAGGGCGGCTATGCGGCCAAGCTATTTGAGCTCTTTGGGAAGGAGCGCGTGGAGGCCGAGCTGGAGGAGTTTTTGCAGTTTGATTTCTTTCCTCGTTTTGGCGGCGGCATTGGGCTCACTCGCCTCGCGAGAGCGTGGGGCCTTCTTAATACGCCACGTAGCGGCTAGATGACTTTACCTCAAGACAGCTCTTGAACCAGAGGTGGCGGTTGTGCAGGCGCGTGGGATAATGATGGAAGTTCATCAGCGTGAAGATGCCGCCCTCCAGCGCCTCTGAATACCGGGTCACATAGAAACCCTGGCGATGATACCAAGTCCAGACGTGCTGGGAGTAGAGGGGTGTAAGATTCACATTTCGACGCGCCTCACACTCCTGGTGGAGAAGCGTCTCTAAGAGGCAAGAGCCGAGCCGATACTTCTGGAAGAGCTTGTGAACTGCGAGAAATGCGATATGGGTGTTTTCAAATCTGTAACCACCCAAATCGCAGAGGAGAAAGCCGACGAGATCGCCATCCTTTGTATAGATGCCGATGCTCTTTGCGTAGCCGGCATTCCTGCGCCGCCACGCCGCCTGGAAATCGGCCACGGGTGTAGCGCTGAAACACTCTACAAAGATTTCGCGCGCCGACTTGAAATCGGCCACCTTCAGCGGCTCAATACGGAAGCCGGCCTCCCTGAAAGCCATTGTTACGCGTTGGTGAATCAAGTGACGGGCCGCCCCCGGTTCAATTTTACGACCTTAAAGATACGGATTCTTCGTGCAGTCTATGATGAACTCAATAAAATAGTAAAGAATGACGGCGCTGATTCCGCCGCAGCTGACGCCGAGAGTTATCTTCTGACATGGAGAGAAGCGGTTGGGTGGCTGCCGAGGTGGCGGCTTCTCAACGATGAGCGGCTTCTCTTGCCACTTCCCAGGGGCAGTTATATCTGCGTAAATATCATCGTCACCTTGAAACGACATGCCTGTTACATATGATAGAATTATTTTTAAGTCGCGGTCCGCATATAAATTTGAATCACGAGGCGGCCTACCAACACGTATTCAAAATGTCTTCTACTGAGTCAAACCAGATTGTATTTGACGATGCTGCAGTGGTGCAGTGGGTTCAGGCGTGCAGCGCCGAGGCTGCCATGCGCGCTGAAGGCGCACCGATTGGAGAGCTGGCGGCTGCGCGCACTGGCGTATTCGCAGGCCTCGTATCTCTGATTGCACCGTCGGTGAATCCTGAGGCGGCATTTGCGCTGCTCGCGCTTCTTCTTGGCGAGTCTTCCGCGACAGCAATAGAGACAGAGGTAGAAGATCCGATTCCGGCAGATACACCGGTCACCACCGTTATTGAAGATGATCATACATTGAATCCAGATCTGACGAGTTCCTAAGTTTAAACATAAAATTAACACTGTAAAATAGGTATGCCTGCGTTATTATCATCTGAATTAGTTAAAAAGAAGGCAGATTTAATAAACTCTTTTTATTACAACAATCTTGAACTTTCGGACCCAATTAATAAGAACGTGAATCGCCCAAAGAAGAAGTTGTCAGCCTCAGCGGTGACAAGTGTAAAACAAGGCGATGCGAATGTGAATTTACCTATTACTGTCCAGGCCACTCTTGCTCTTACAGACCCTGCGTATGCTATTGTAAAAAATTCAGACGTGTATCCTAATCCTGATAATCCTACAAATATTTCCCTTGTCTCATCTGGATTTGGCAGTGTCAGAATATCGTGGACAGCTCCTACTTATTCGGGTAAAGGAGTCTTCCAAGGATATAATGTTGTTAGACTACCTGGAAATACTATTACGAGAACACTCTCTACAACCGTTACAATTACAGGACTAAGTGGTGGAATCAACTATACATTTAATATATCCGCTGTAGCTGAACAAGGGGAATCTGGCCCGGCAAGGAGTCCCTCGATATTAGCTAATCTAACTACCTTTACGTTTAATGGATCATACCAGTTTTTTACCGTTCCTGCCGGCGTAACATCTGTATATGTTCTTTTATGGGGCGCAGCAGGAGGGGGGACTGCAGGATATCAAACAACATATGGCGGCGGCGGCGCCAGTGTTAAGGGAACATATGCGGTCACACCTGGCGAAACACTTCGCATAATTGTGGGTCGTGGAGGAAAGTCAAGCGAAGGGGGGACGTTTGTCGTTACAGATGCGTGGGGAGGAGGCGGCGCTGGTTATAACAATAATAGGGGATCTGGAGGAGGTCGTTCCGCAATTCAACGATTTGTAAGCAGCAGTTATACCGATAGTGTAGTTGCTGGCGGCGGTGGCGGCGGCGGATGGCATTCAAATGAAGATGGCGGAGGGGGTGGAGTCTCTGTTGGCTGGTCATCGACTGGCTACGGGTCATTCGTGCAAGGAACGGCGGTTAACTATTTTAATCGGATGGGTGGAGGCGGCTCACAAACACAGGGTGGCGAGGGTGGATTTTCTAGCGATTATGGCCCACTCGTTTCAGGAGCTGGCACGAAGGGAACTGGAGGTTCCTTTGTTGTTGCTAGCCCTGGACCTGGTGGCCCAGGTGGTGGAGGAGGGTGGTATGGAGGCGGTGCAGGATGTTCTTATATGGACTCTAACTCAAATGGTTCAGGGGGTGGTGGCTCTTCTTATATGGGGAATCTCACTGATGCAACGGGGTATAACGCTGATTCTGCTGTTGCAGCTGTGAGAGGTGCGGCTGGAAATCGGTCAGACCCATATTATAATGGATATGGAAGGTGTATCGACTATAGTGTTGATTCAACACATGGAGCGGTTCTTATTTATTATGTGTGACGCACCTTCCGCGTCTTCTTACCACCCGTGAAAACCTTCTCGAAACTCTTCTTGGCCCTCTTATACATAGGACCACCCGTAAAGCCGATTTCTTTCATCGGCGGCAGGATTGTCATGAAATTGCTAATCTTTTTACCAGCCTTCCGCTTTTTACGCATGGTTTTGTGCTTCTCCCTGGCACCTTGGATGTTCCTGCCGAGCCTAGACACATGCCTCTCGGCATAGTCTAAGATATTCGCCTCGGGGACTAATATAGATGTTGTCTCGTTTTGATACATCACACGAGGGTGCATAAACTCGCGGCTGTTTATGTAGCGGATGAGTTTGTCGAGCAGAGGAATGTTGGTCTCAAAGTCCGTCTCTTCAATCGCCATGTCGTTTTCAACGTAGAGGATTCTGTAGTCATTTCTTAATTCATCGGGGACATTTACAACGAAGAGGTGGAATTCTCCGTGTGTGCCCACGTATACGCCGAAGTCGTGATCATAGACTACATCCTTGTATCGGCCGCCATTTTCATATCTCCATTCGTCGTCGCGCTCCCATGTGGCGAATTCGTAGACGTCGCCGAGTTCCATCTAGTAGGGGCCGGGTTAAAAGTTGAGCACCTGTTTACTATATGTCTAAACCGAACGCATTTTCTCTTATGATGAAAGCACCTCAGCCTACAGAGCAAAAAACAAGCAGTGGTTATGCGATTATAAAAGGTTCCTGCCGACCTGAAGAACAATGTTATCTTCTTCAGTTCGACGGTCTCTCAGAGCCGAATCCAGGGACTTCAACTGGCGGCGCAGTACTCTTCTCTCCTGACAGGGCCGTTGTGTTCGAAGTCGGAAAATTTATAGAGTATGGGACAAATAACCAGGCGGAATATACTGGCCTATTGATTGGTCTGAAGGCAGCACTTGAGAAGGGTGTGCGAGAGATACTGATAGAGGGAGACTCTCAACTTGTCATCTTTCAAACAGAAGGTAAGTGGAAAGTGAAGAACGAAGTGCTACAGGTGATGAACCGAGAGGCACGGGACCTAGTTAGTCAGTTTGACTTTGCCGCCATTCGGCATGTTCGTAGAGAGAATAATAAGCATGCGGATCGGATTACGAATGAGGTTTTGCTGCGGGGGGAGGGGTATTATAAGGGGTAACTTATTACCTAAATATAAGTTTGTATGATTAATCATAAATGTCCAGTGTATATGAAACAAACAAGACTGAGCTTATAAGACAGATTACATCACAAAAAAATATTTATAAGTTTCGGCAATTCTTATATTCATTAAATAGAGATACAAGACAGCAATGTTTTGAGATATCAAAGCGGTTTCTTGAGAATGAGCATACTAATAATTTTAATGTTACAGTAACTGAAAGAGAAAGACTTGTAAATCTTATTAACCATTGGCAATGGAATATGTTTGATACTACATCAGTAGCTTGGTGGTCATCTCTTTCAGTTAATCATGCAACAAGTTTATCATTAATGAATATGATTATTTTATGGATTGATGATATACCTATATTTGACCCTGACACATTTGAGACATCAACAGATGGTCTTCGTTAATCATCCATGATAAGACACTCAGTAACTTCATATTTCTTCTTAAGTTCCTTATAATCCATACCAAAACACATTTTACATATTTGCCTAGGCCCCTTAACAAATTCAGGACTGTATTTTTCAGTTTTACACTGTATACATGGTTTTTCTTGTTTCCACATACCCTCTTGACCAACCCTCTTTATTAGGCGAGGTAAATTTAATGCCCAATCTTCTGTAGCGCCTCTACAATTATTACAATAACGATTCTTTGATTGTCTTACACATGTAAGAAGAACTCTATTATTAAAATAACTTTCAGGAGATAATATTTCTTCTGTTGTGGTTTCAAACCATGGCTCAGGTCTAACATTTGTAATTGTTGTATGTGTATGTTTTACTTCAAAAATATATCTTACTTTTTCACTATTTAATAAAGCAATATCTGCTATATATTTACCAAGTGGATCTCTATATTCTATAACTACTTCATCACCATCTTGGTATAAAATATTTTCTTCATCACCATAGCAAGTTTTACATTGCGGACAACTCCATCCAATCTCAATCTTTTGCTTAGACTTCAACCATTCAGCCATCTTAAACTTAGCATCCTTGTGGAGTTGACTTTCATTAGGATGCTCATAATAAGTACATGTATTTGTCTGAGAATAATGGGCAAAATGCGCAACTCTAATAGTTCCTTTTCTTAGAATAACTTTTTGCTGGCAATCTATGCATTTATATGAACGACCCTTCTCTGCTGTGAATGGGGTTACGTATTTATTTGTTTCACTATCCAATGCTCCTAAGATATACATTCTGATTATTTACACCGCACAAGTTTAAACCCCGTCCCCTCCAATCTAAAGACCCACAACCATTTACCCTTGGAGCGAAAGCCCAACCACTCTAGATAGCTCAGTTGGTAGAGCGGGGGATTGTAGTTACTGTAACTAAGCAATAAGACTCCCCAGGTCATTGGTTCGATTCCGATTCTGGAGATTTTTTCATAACTAGACTAGTGATGAAAAAATCTAATAAATAAGTAATGGACGACTTCATAAACCGTGTCATGATGTATCTTCCCGGTGCTTTACGAACTGAAATTGAATTATTGACTGATGCATACACTCCTATGGCAATGGAACGTAATCAGGCATTATTTAATAAACGGAAGGAAGACTTTCAAGAATTAGTCGAATATGTTGCGAGCGAAGCAATAAAAGAGGCGATCGCACAGGCATCCCCATCCGTCTCAGCCGCCTCGTCAAGAGCCTCTTCCGCTGCTAGTTCAGGAGCCACTTCCGTTGTTTCTCAGGCGGCATCCCGCCAGTCATCAGCTCCGTCACCTGTGGGGTGGGGAGAAGGTGGTAGACGTAAGACTATGCGTAAATCTGCGCGTAAATCTAGAAGCGCCTAACTGTATATTAAAACCTCATTCGTCCTCTTCCCAGGGTCCTTCGAGTTAATCGCGCGACGACACGACACCACCTTCGTCTGGAACACAGGCGCAGGAAAGGCATCCTTCACGAGCGCAACATCCGCATTGCTCATCAGCATCCGAACATTTGCCGCCACCTTCTCCTTACAGAGCGCGAATAAGGCCCGATGCGCATCCTCTCCAAACCCGTCAGCGGTATATCCCACAAACGAGTTCGCAGCCTCAGGCGCATAAGGTGGATCCAGATACATGAAATCTCCAGCGCCAACATGGCCAATACTCTCAGCAAATCCAGCCCGTCTGAAGACAACTCCCTGAATGAGCCTGGACACCTCTCGCAGATGGTCCGCATCCGCAATTGTCGGATTCACGTAATTGCCATAAGGAATATTCAGTCCTCTCGGCCCCTCCCTATACATTCCACGAAATCCCGTCTTGTTTAAGAAGAGGAGCATGGCCGCCGCCTGGGGCATTCGCCGACCAGGTCCAACCTTCGCATTATATCGGTCGCGGATACTGTAGTAATATGCCTCTTTCGCATCACCGACTGCCGCATCATAGGCCGCAATCAGCTTGCCCACCTCCACAATCAGTGCTTCAACATCCCCCTGTAAAGTTGTATACAGATTCACAAGATTCGGATTCAGGTCGCTAGCATAGACAGTGCCATTCACCTTGATATCCCCCTTCCTCTTGTAATCGAGAAGAGCGAATAGCACGGACCCGCCCCCAAGAAATGGCTCATGGTAGTTTGCCATTTCTCTCGGAAAGAGCTGGAGCACATCGTCTAGAATCTGCGTCTTGCCGCCGACCCACTTCAGCACAGGCTTCGTTATGAGAATGGTTGGGAGTGCTGTTGTTGTAGGAGCAAGAACAGGAATAGCAACACATGGCTTCTTCTTCTCCATGTGCCTCTTAACGTCGGTTGCGCGCTTGAATCCCTCGCCACAGCGTTCACACATAATCATCTTCTCAGTGGCCATATATTTTTGCGTAAAGTGATCCGGGGAAATCAAATTTAGATGGATGATAAAAAAGTTGAAATCTACTGCTCTCCCGCTTACCCCCAAATCCACGCATCCAGCGTCGCATAATATCCCTCATCATCGCCGAAGAGGACCTTGATTCCATGTCGCTCGTTGATAGTGCGAAGCACCTTATACTTCATCGAGTCTGATACATAATCCTTCTTCAAGAAGGCTGAGATACAGAAAGCATACTTCACCGTGAATCCGCCCCCAAGACACTCCCTATACTCCTCAATAAATCCGGGTCCAGCGAGCAACTTTGTGTCAACGCTTCCTCCCACATTCTGATTCTTCTTCTCCAGAATCTTCAGTGTATACTGCGCACCATCACGAAAGAGATAGGCCTCATCAGGTGACCTGAACATCTCCTTATTAAAGACACTCTTGAAATACGCCTTCAAACCGCCCTGTGTGAGATAAACCACGCTCTTGGTTGGACTCTCTACCTTCTCCAGATAATAGGCATACTTTCCAGCTGCTCCAGGAATCGGCTTTCGACTAAAACCAGAAGACAGAAGACGACTCTCGTTCTCTGTCTTTTGCTCAAATGTCTTTCCATTCTTATTCGTGTTTGCGCCGCCAGCACCCGTTCCCCTATTTGTCTCCATACTGCTCTATACATATAGACGTGGCCGCGCCGCGTTCAATTTTTAGTTCCGCCCATAAAGCCTCTCAATAAAAATGCTCGTATCCTTATACTGAAGCCCATCAACAATCTGAAACCGGTCAAATGCGCGAGCCATCATAAATCTACTATTAGCAATCGTCTTAATCTCCGCATCGTCGGCAATATAGATGCCCGCAATCCGAAACACGTCCTTGTAAGTCTCAATCTCTCGAAACGCCTTTGACCGCACCGTTTTTCCATTAATTCTGATCATAGCTATATTACCACTCAAGTAGTTCCCCATTACTGTTCTACCTGTAGACTTATTTTTAAACCAATCAAAATTTGAACCGCTAATGTCGCCCAGACAAAGCACCGATGCTCGTCTCCGTCATCACACCGACCTACAACAGGGCCCGCTTCATCCCTCGGCTCATCGAGGTCTACAAGCAGCAGGACTATGACCACGACCTGATGGAGTGGCTCGTCTTTGATGACGGAACGGAGCCCGTCAGAAACCTCTTCAAGCAGCACTGCACGGACCATCTTCGCTACACATATAGCGACAAGCAGCTTCCGATGGGCACCAAGCTCAACTACCTCGCCAAGCAGGCAACGGGGGATATCATCGTAGTCATGGATGACGACGATTATTACCCACCAGACCGCATCAGCTCTCTCGTGAAGGCAATGTCAGCCCAACCCAATATCCTTCTTGCAGGTTCCAGCAAGGTCTACATGTATTCCACCGACGACAAGAAAATCTACTGCGCCGGACCTTACCATAACAAGCATGCGCTCAACTGCACTCTTGCCTTCCGACCCACCTACCTCAAAAACCATGCCTACGATGATGATGAGGTCTGTGCGGTGGAGCGCGTGTTCCTGAACGGATTCACGGAGCCAATGATCCAGATGGAAGGCCAGATTCTCCACATGATTCACTCGTCGAATACGTATAAGAACAAGATGGGCATTTCGCTCATGGAGAAGACGGACTTGTCGCTTGAACACTTTATCAAGGACCCGGTCTTGCGGGATTCTTTCCTTGTCTCCTAGTAGAATGGCAGAGCCTATTTCGGAAGATGAGCTTATGAATAAAATCGGAGAGACTGCGGCAAAGATAGAAGGACTAATAAAAGAGCATGGTGAGAATAGTCTTTTTGTTAAAGCGGAAAAATTAAGGCTCGGGACCTTACGGAGAAGACTTGAACATGCACAAGAGCTGAGAAAAGAGGCGGAACTTGAGGAGCGGGTAAAACAGCGCGAAATTGAGGAATCTGTAGAAGAGCAGAGAAAAGAGGCGGAACTTGAGGAGCGAATGCGACAGCGCCAAATTGAGAATGAGATACGTGAACGCGAAGATAAAATTGGACGCGCATGCGGTATGTGTGAAAAACTGAAACAAGAGCTTGAGGACTACAAGATGGAGATGGGCGTGGCGGCGAGCTCTCCTGAACGTAATGCGCGGATTCAGGCGGCTCGTGCAGAGCAAGCTATGCGTGAGAGGGAGCTTGAGGAGGCGTTTGCAAAACAATCTGCGGAATATGAGGCTGAAGTTGCAGCAGCAGTGGCTAAACTACAGGCTAATGAAGCTGCTGCTAGTGCCGCTGCCGCTAGTGCCGCTTCCGCTAGTGCTGCTCCTGCTTCTGTGGCCGCCAAGAAGAAGGGTCTTTTCTGGGGTGGCCGCAAGACAAGACGCTCAAAGAAGAGTCCCAGCAAGCGTCGCCAGACTAGGTCCAGGCGATAAGTAAATGCTTCTCCTCCACCACCAAATCAATATCTGGAAATAGCTCCTGAAGACGACAAAGGATATCGTACATATACGTAATCGGAATCGGCCCAGGATCATGTTTGTTCAGCAGCCCATCAAACCCATGCGCAATATTCACCTTCTTCTCAAGGATGGGGAAACGAATGCTCGTCACACCCTTCTTGGCATACGTGACGACACCATCCGCAATATACCGCGTGAACAGCGTAATCTCTCGCTCCTTTACGGCATCGCCATAGGCCTGCCCCATCTCTTTTAAATCGCTGCGGCTATACATGGTCTGCCGACAAAAGTGCGACCATCCAGACTCAAATTTTACCGCCGTCAACGGTAAATGGGCCTCTTAGACGCCGCCTATAACCGATACAATATGTGTCTAAACGATATACATGCTATGATAAAAAATGAGCATACAGAGGGCGGCAGCAATATAGAGCAGAGCGACTTTTTCATCAAGTATCTCCTGGACAACCCGCACATCAAGCTCATCTTAGAAATCGGATTCAATACTGGCTCCAGTGCCAATGCCTTTCTTGCAGCAAGAGACGACATTAAGGTTGTCAGCGTAGATATTGGCATACATACCTATATTTCACACTGCAAGGACGCAATTGATAAGCACTATCCAGGTCGTCATGCCCTTCTTATAGGCGATTCTAAGACGGTAGTTCCCGGGCTCTCTTTGATACCAGACCTCATCTTTATAGATGGAGATCATGCTGAACCCGGTCCTCTCATCGATGCGCGCAACTGTCTTTCCATGGCGGCGCCCCATACCATTCTCATCATGGACGACACAACACTCACGATGGGCTGGGCTGGCGTTCTCCAGGCAATGTGCGAACTCATACGAAACCAAGAGATTGACCCGACATATGTTGATTCTCGCGTGTCAAAAGACAGAGGGTGGACGCTATTTAAGAGATTTTATAAGCAAATTCAACCCCCTCTTGCTGAGTAGGCGCAGCAACAACTACCGGTGCCACCGTCTCAACCGCCTTCACAACCTTCACCATCGTCCTCTTCGTAATTGCGTGAACTCTCTTCTCGCCAAAATTGCTAACAGGCACGAAGGTCGTTCCCTCCGCAGGCGGCGGGGGCTCCTCATGCACCGGCAGCCACGAATCCAGCTTCGCTAGAAGACCCTCCGCCGCGATTCTACGCCCGAGAACTTCGGCTACCAGGATGGCTGTCATATATGCCAGCACGCTCTGCGATGTGCAGCTCTGAACGACGAGAACCTGGCCCTCCTCCAGCGACTTCTCGCCATTCAGTGTTGGAACAGTGCGCGAAATCCACATCCGCTGGACCTGGCCCGTATATCCTGGCATCCTGGCCATAATGCGGGCACAGCAATCCAGAAACTGGCTGACCTCCCGCTGGTTCGTAATCAGTTTCCATTTCTCCTGGAGCATGAAAAGCCACTGCTCCCCGTCGGGCGACTGGACGAGGAGCATATGATCCACTCCATTCAGCGACTGTTCTTTGAAATAATCGCGGATACCTTGCTCACCGTGAATATCCACGACCCATCCCTCTGGTTCTAACACCTCTTTGAGATGGCCGAGTGCCACCCCAACAAGTCCCTCAAATGCGAACCCTTTTGCCGACATCTTAATTTAAACATACAGAATAGATGCCGCCAAAATACTCGTATATACAGGATCTTACTTTCTCGGCTCTTTTTTTTCTTTTAGTGGGTTTAGTCATCGCCTCTGTTGTTATGTGGGTCCCCCTAATGTATAAAACGGTCAGCGGATTTCAGGATGCACAGCCTGAAATGTTGATTCCACAGCCTGATATGCAGGCGACACAGCCTGATATGCAGATGCCACAGCCTGATATGCAGATGCCACAGCCTGATATGCAGATGTCACAGCCTGGAATGCAGGGTGGACCCGATACCCAGTTGCCGCCCGCACAGATGCCGGCATCTGTTATGGGGAAGCCGACACTGGAAGAGTGTAAGAAGCATTACACGTGTAGCATTTCAACGACCATGAATTAATAAAAATTGAGAGTAGATGCGGCGGTGTTGCGGCCACCGAATGTCAGTCAATCCCATCTTCACAGAAAATCATGTACAGCTTACACTAAATTCTGCGTTTATAAAACATGCCCACAAGCTCATGGTCCACGCCGTCTACGACTGGAAAAAGCCTGTGAAGGAGGAAGTCTTTGATAAGATGCGAATATTCTGCACGGAACATCATATTGCTCATGAATTCCGTGAATTCTTACCCGAACCTCTTCAAGAGGATCGGGAGTATATAGAGCGACTTCCGGCCTTTCAGATCTACCTGGAAGGCGAATATGAAAAGACAGCATATCCTGACGACCTTATTGATATTCTAAGAAAAATTGTCATAGATTTGGATACGAAACCAGCAAAACCCGCCCGCTGGAAATTTGTAATTCCAAAGTTTACATTTACATTCTTCAACAAGCGGAGTCGTATTGTGTCCCATAATATTACATAGGCGTCCCATCCTCCCTCCACCTCTTCAGCCTCTCATAGTAGTCCCTCCTTCGCTCGTCATTGCGATTTTTTGTGGTTACGCACACCTCACATACATTACACGGACCATACCCATCTTCCCACTCAATCTGATGCGTTGACTTGATTTCCTTTGGAGCCTTCTTGAAGGTGCTGTAGTCGCGATTCGTAGGATATAACGACTCGTCATATTTCACAATATAATGGTCATCTGGCAAGTGCTTGGGATATAGAGCAGGAAAGAGCTCGTAATAATGGGCGGCTGCATTGCCAGGCGGCGCATCCCACTTCTTCACAAGCCTCTTCGTATATTTGGGCTGTAGATGCTCCTTTCCGTACCAGTTCATCGGTGTGATTATATAGACAAGAATGAACCGGATTCAAATTTAACTCATGAGCGTGTCGCCATATGCTAAGGCATGGCTGTGTCGCCATGACTATGCAGGTAAACTCGTCAAGATGCGCCCATAACACGTCCCCTGCTCCACCAGCGGCGGATCGGCCCACAGCGACTTCCCCTGGTGCACCAAATTCTGGAAATTCATCTCCCAGTCAATGATTTCACGGAACGGCAGAAAGGTGCTCGCCACCTTTTTCAGATACTCCGTCTGAAACATCATAGAATCCGTGCATCTATACACAAGCTGATGCGGTGGCTGATAAGCCTTCGTACCAGCATACATCGACTGTTCAGCCCCCGGTGGCCGCGTCCCAACACCCTCTCCCAAGCTCACATAATCCCACTCGCGCCCCTCCAAATCCGCTAAAAGGTCGCGCAGCCGCGGCACGAAATCCTCCCGCAAGAAGACATCCGACTCCAGCGTGATGACTTTCTTCGTCCCCTCATCAATCGCAGCCCGCATGGCAAAATAGAAATTGAGGCCCAGCGAGATTTCGCCCCGCGTCAGTGCTCGCCCCTTGAATGTAAATGTCGCGCACGGCCTCTTCAGAAACGGGTCGTAGACCTTGAAGATAATGTCGCTCGTCAGCTCGTCTCCCCAGTAAGCCGCGACAATCTTAATCTTCTCGCGCGGAATTCCAGTCTGAATCAGGTGCGGAATCAGCCTGTCGTGCCGCTCCTTTTCTTTGACAGGATGGAGAATTACGTAGACCGCGTCTATCTCTTTGGGCCATTGCGCCAAGCTTAGAGCACCTTCGGTTCTTATCTCTTGTGGCCAAGCTGAGCCGCTCATCTGTAACTAGACAGAATCTATTCTTAGACCGTCCAGCCGCAGAAAAATTGACACCCGGTGACCTCACACTCATCGTATTCAAAAGACAGTATGACCTCTACAATCCCCAATGACTGGCTGTGCCCGATCACCCTCTCCCTTATGCGCGACCCTGTGATTGCGGAGGACGGCCACAGTTATGAGCGCGGCGCTATCACCGAGTGGTTCCAGCACAACAGCACGTCGCCGAAGACGAATCTCCGTCTCAGGTCCACCAACCTCGTCGCCAATATCGCGCTAAGGAACACGATTCAGGAGTATTTCGCCAAGAATCCAAACACGGCTGCAGTCGCAATCCAGGCCGCATACAAGGACTCTCCGCTCATGCTAACATTCAAGAAGACGGAGAAGGAAATCCATCTTCGTCTTGAGGCAACTGATGCATCTGTCCGTAAGCCGATTGACCTCATCGCCATCGTAGACAACTCGGGCTCTATGGCGGAGATTGCGGACGCGGAGGCCACAGAGTCATTCGGCTATACCCGCATGGACCTCGTCAAGCACACGATTCGCACGATGGCGGCCGTCCTCCAGCCGCAAGATACACTCTCCATTGTCTCTTACAGCACGTCCGCCCGCGTCGTCATCCGGCCAACATCGGTTACGGACGAGGGTCGCGCTAAAATCCACGCCGCTCTTGACACGATTAGCCCCGACTCGCAGACGAATATCTACGATGGCATTCGTCAGGCCGCGGTGCTCGCGAACAGTCCCGAGATGGCAGGTCGGAATGTCGTGGCACTTCTCCTGACGGACGGGTTCCCGAATGTGAATCCGCCCCGCGGCATTCTTCCTACGCTCCGCAACATGGAGATGAAGAATCGCTGGTCTCTCCACACATTCGGCTTCGGCTACAAGCTGGACTCGGCGCTCCTCTCAGAGATTGCGCAGTGGGGCAATGGCCTCTTCGGATTCATCCCTGACTGCTCCATGGTGGCGACCATCTTCATCAACTTCCTCTCCAATATGCTGTGCACGGCAGCCGCAAATGCCACAGTCACGATGTGCACTCCCACAGGTGGTGACACAGTCTTTCAGACGGGCCCCGTCCTCTATGGGCAGCCGCGCGACTTTGTCTTTCCAATGCCGGGTGACGCCCCCATCTGTAAGCTGAACGGAGAGGTGGTGGAGTGCGAGATGGTGGAGACAGTGGACGCCTTCGCGTATGCACGGTCCCAGTATATCATCGCACTGGAGACCAGCATCAGCAAGGCGAAGACTGCGCGATATGTGGACGCGCTGCTCGCCCTGGAGTCGGTCTTCATGTTGTTCCAGGGGACCACCACACTTGCGAAGGAGTTCATGCGAGACATCCACGGCGTTGACCCTGAGGGCCAGATTGGCATGGCGCCAACGGAGCCTTATTTCGTAAAGTGGGGCGAGCACTACATGCGTTCGTATCTGAGGGCTCAGCAGCTTCAGCAGTGCATGAATTTCAAGGATCCGGGCCTCCAGATTTATGGCGGCACCCTCTTCCATGAGAATCAGACAGCCGCAGACAAGGCCTTTGACCTTCTGCCGCCGCCGCAGCCGTCTGGGCAGCCGCCGTCTGCATCCAGCGCATTTCTACCCCCCGCCCCCTCTCTGCGCAGCCTTACTGCCACGTTCAACAATCCTTCTGGTGGTTGCTTCCATGGCGACTGCAAGGTGCTGATGGCGGATGGATCCAGGAAGGCAATCAAGGATGTTACGCCACTTCTTGACCGCGTCTGGACTCCAGTGGGACCGACCGTTGTGACTGCGCTCGTCACCTGCAACTCCGGCCCCAAATCTCAGCCTATGTCCATGATTAATGGTCTCTCAATTACTCCGTGGCACCCGATTCTTGTGAAGGACGTCTGGCGATTCCCCGCCGACCTCTACTTCTATACGGAGCGCATGCTCCAGACGGTCTATAATTTCGTGCTAGAGACGGGACACATTGTGGATGTGGAGGGTATTCAGGCCTGCACACTGGCACACGGAATCACTGGCCCCGTTATCGGCCACGACTTCTTCGGAACTCAGGCTGTTATTGACGACCTCAAGAAGGTAGCTGGATGGGATGAGGGCCGGCCGACCTTCACGAAGCTCGTGGCGGTAAAGGACCCTGTTACGAATATGATTGTTGGATGGAAGGATGCTGCTGTTTAACCTAAAAGTTATTATCCGGTCGCAGCCTTGACGCCGAATCCATATCGCGCGTGATGACACGCAGAACAACCTGCGTCTGGTGATTCATGTTAATGAGACGACCTGACGCCATAGCCAAGGCGGGCAAAGCAGTGGCGAAGGTTGTGTTTGTTGCACTTGTTCCGCCATAATTCACCAAGCTCTGGCTTCCTGTCGTCGGATCGGCATAGTTATTTCGCAGAATGATGTAATTACAGTAGCCTTGGATGTTCCCTCCTGTTGAATAGGCATTATTCGCGCCCGATTTTATAAATTTTCCAACGTCAACAACAACGTGCCCAGAACTCCTCTGGATGAAATTCAAAAACTCGGTGGCAGCCGCCGTCGTCGTAAAGGAGGTAGGATAGGCCATATTTTTGAAGACGACGCGGTCTCCCTGGCTGACCAGGAACTTGCTGAACCATGTCTTGGTCTGAATCCAGAGATAGCCTCCGCTGAGATCGGCATAACGAGTTCCCGACGTGCTGGACGGGCTCGGGTTAGTCTTGAGCGTGGACGAGAACTGGAAGCCGCTCACATCCAGCGTGTCTAGGCTGTCGCTCACCAAGTTTCCATCGGGACGCTGGAGCTGGACGGTGATTTTTTGCAGGGTGGCGAGCGGTGTCGGATAATACACCTTCTGGCACTTCATGAACTTAGGAATCATCGCCAGGTAGCCGCGATTGTTTGCCGTGCTATCGGAGATCCAGTTCGCATCATACTGGAGAATGCCGAACGAGCTGTCGATGTTCGCGCTCGTCCCGAAGTTGTTCGTGTCCAGCTCGGGGATACGCAGCATGAGATAGGGGAACGAGAGCGCATTGATGCTCAGATTCGTGTTGTAACTGAGGTCGCTCACCTGCGTCGCCAGGATATCAATCCCCTCAGTCGGAAGAATAGCCTTGACGAACTCAATGCGCACAATGTTCTTGAACTTGATATTAGCCGCCGTGGAGAAGCCGAAGCCTGACCTGTTGTTAGCAGGGTCGAAGTTCACGCTGAAATTGTAGCGATTCTCCGTGGAATTCGCGACCCAGTTGCGATCGGAGCTGTATAAGAAGAGGTTATACTCATTCTCGCGATAGGCCACAATATCATCGTCCTTCTTGATGTTGTCCTGCGGCAGAGAGGGGCGGGTCCGAACCGCGTCGGGAAGAGCGAGCGTGGGATTCGCCTGCGCTAAGCCTGAGCCCTGGGGACCGGAAGGTGCTCGACTCTCCCCGAAAAAGAAGGCGCGGGGGTCGGGAGGCAGCGATAAGTTGACATTGCGCTCTCCTTGAGCCCCCGCCTGGCGCATAAGAGAGCGCTCCATGAGACTCAGCTCGTCCCTCTTCTTGGCCTCGGCCGCCAAATCACTGAACTGCGTGGACGCCACCACCATCTCATTGAGTGATTCCTGGCCCCTGGCCCTGGAGGCAGTGTTCTGCTGCGCCTGGAGGGCAGAGGCAGGGGAGCCTGTGCTGCGCAGAGCCTCGTCCTCGCGCTGCTTCTTTATCTGCTCAAAAAGGGTGAGAGCAGTTGATGTACCCTCGTCGGCAGATATACGAAAATCGGGCGCAGCAGGAGGTGTAGGCCGGCCATCCTGTCTCTCTGTCTGGAGCTGGCTATAACGATTGCTGACATCCATCCGAGCGCGCTCCTCCTCGGTGGTTGCGGCAGCACCCACTGCGCCACGGCGGAGGTAGGAGAGGAAATCAGGGACGACGGCGGCCAGCACTTCCTTGTTGAGGGTCGGCACAGGCTGCTCGCCCTGGTTCTCGTAGACCTCGGCCATATAGTGGCGAACCGTCTTGACGAGACGCTCCTTCTGTTTTACGTTTAAATCACTGCCAACACGACGCTGGAAGTCATTATACAGAAGACGGTCCAGCATTGCTTCATTTTGGGATGAGAAGAACGGACTCTTGTCTGACATTAGACTACTCTACTTTCATGTCAAGTCTTTTAAACCAAGGCAGTTACGTACCCCCGCGTGATTCATAGAATCCTACGTGGAGAAGATCCAGTGCCGTAGTTTCAACATCTCCGCATCGGGGGGCGATTGACGTGTAAAGGAGCGGAATCCATCACCCGCCAGCATGCGAATAATGAAATAGAGGGAATACATTCCACACTCGGTGTTCCTGTGCTGGAAGCGGCGACCATTGTAATGGAGCTTCATGGACGCATCTTGTGTCGTCAGCCACTTCATGAACTTCGCAATCTGCTTCGGCGGATACATGCCATACGAATCAAAATAATAGCAGTGGTGCTTGAGAACGTCGATGTAGACGGCAACCCAGTGGCTTCCAGACTTGAAGTGAGGGTCCAGATTGTAGACGATTCCAATGCGATTCGTCTTAGTTCCGTTATCCATGGCCTCTAAGACTTTCAGCTGACAGACCTCGTCATTCAGACACTTGCCAGACTGCTTGGTGTAGGGATCGGGCGCCGCGAAATCAATGGGATACGGCCCCATGAACTCGAAATCCTGGAACGCCTCTTCATATTGCTTCATAACCTGCTCAATATTCTGAGAATCAAGCCACATATCAGGGTCGCCTTTCCAGGAGGGCGGCTGCATAGGCCGTAGATACGCCTTGGCGGCGGCGGTCTTCTCTTCATCAGAGAGCGGAAGGGCATGTAGAAAGCTCCACTCATTCTTGGGTTTTACATTGACCGCCTTCTCCATGGCGGCGCGGTGTGGCGGAACACCGAGTTCGGCCGCTGCCTTCTGAAGAATCTCCTGAGGAAGACAGCCTTCTTTGGGCCTCGTCGCGCCGACTTTGGGATGGCATTGATACGGTCCAGGATTGAGAGCTACATGTTTCAAAAGAGAGTGTTTTCTATTTGCCTTTCTTGTTTTCCCCATTCTAATTAACGTCGTGACTTAATTTCAAGAGGATATGTAGAATGGCAAGTAAAACAAATACAGACAGATACTGGACACGCGTATTCATACCGTGTCTACTCATCCTGCTTGCATTCGGATTCTATCTACTTTTCTTCTTACCGCAAACACAGGTGATTTCATCGTCATCTGTGTTCAAGGCTATGAGACTGCTAAAAACGAATAGTAGAGTTGCGAATGTCTAAATTAAAGTCTCACCGCTAAGAAATGCCATTTACGTCGGAACAAATGTGGGGATATGGTCTTCTTTTCACCATGCTCGCCGTCGTCGCATCCAGCATGATTTACATCACCTCAATTGCCGCCAAGAATGACTCGGCGGCGGCGACGATGCAGGCAATCCAGGGAATGGGCATCGCGAATTTCATTCTGATCACGATTTTCGCCTACATGGTCTCCTATTATCTTGAGAGCACCCCATCCATGACACAGACCTACATCTATTTCATGCTCCATGCCACACTCTTCTTGAGCTTGATGGCCGTCTCCATTGCAGCGCTGCAGCAGCTGAATTAGCGTGTTGAATTTATATAGAGCGCAATAATTTTGTGTTGTAGACGGAATCGCCCTGTCCAGTCCCCATGAATAGGGTGATTATGGAAGGAGATTCCTTGAATACGCAGGCACACACGCACCGAATCCCCCGGCTGTAAGAAGGTTGGTCGCACACCCTGTGAGCCGATGACGGGACCACCCTTCTCCGACCTATACACCACAATAGAATCAACACCTCCACTTTTCTTGTCCTGAACACTCACAGGACAATATAAGTGAAGCATATCGCCCTCTACCATCGGCTGGAAGAGTTGCTGGAGTTCCGCGAGATCGCGCCGCCCCTGATTAAACCACGCCGCCTGATTGGTATGCACATACGAAAGAAGGGATGCCTGGAGCGCCTGCAGCTTATTTGTTGAGCTGGCGGAATCCTTGAGTGATAGAATAAGCTTTCCTGTATTCGGCTCATATACCTTCACAATGAGGCCAGGAAGAAGAAGAGATAGGGACGGGAAGTGTGTCTCGCCATCCATATAGTGAAGTGGCGCGAGTGGCTTGATGCCATTCACAAAGCCTCCCGTCTGTATTTTGCTGACTTCTAGTTTTTGTAAGGGGATGACCCACTCCATCGTCTGTTCTAGAAGTCTCAGTCGTTTGGTTTAAGGCCTTCCCGTGTAAAAATGCTAGATGGACAGCCTTTGTCTTAGCTGGAGAGGCAATCCTGGAACTGGAAAACGAGCACAGCTTCTCCAGCACCTACAACTTGTGGCGAGGGGGCGGCAACTCCCCTTCTCTCTTCACACCAAATTCCTCCAGATTGGCTCGGCGACTGCGGGGTCAACAGGCGAGGTGGATGAGGCGGACGAAACGACTGGAGAAAGAACTACGGAGGCGGGCCAGTTTTCTTACGAATCGTCCGTTGTCCACGTGGGGTTTGACGTGAGCCGCATGAGTATGCAGGACAAGAATATTCTGCGTCCCGTGTTTCTGCGTCTAGGCCAAGGAAGCCAGGTGCTCGCTGGCCCTCAGGGACACGGCTCGCGCATCTTGGTCTTGTATCACGCGCATCTTCTCTCCACGGAGTCTATCCTGCTGCTCCAGGCGGCCTTAGAACAGAATGATGGTGATCTCTCCGTCTGGATGACGTCCGAGATTCCTATCCCTGTCCGTGTGCGCGACTGGTTTGTAGAGATTCCTGTAAAGGGTGTTGATCGCCAGTTTGAATTGTATAAGCAGAAGGTGTTTTCTGACGAGCATCTCGCCGACTGGCCCGATGTCTTCGTGCGGCTCTTCAGCAAATGGCTGAAACAGGGAAATGGGAAGCCGACACTGGACGATGTCCCCGCCATCAAGTCGTTCATATATGAGCTCTTGATGCGCAACCTCCGATGGACCGAGTGTGTCCACTTCGTCCTAGATGCTATTATTATGATGCCTGGACTCTCGACGGAGCAGCGGCAGAAGGCACTCGATGTTGTGGCCAAGTGCGAAGGGACGGGCGGCGGCCAGACGCTGCCGAGTTACCGTATTCCGATTTTGTGGGAGAGTTTGTTTTTGCAGTTGCGGTCGGCGATTTCTCTTTGATAATATCTCTATATTTAATAGATATGGGTTTAACGCGCAAACTTAATAAAAAACGTAGTTCTACACGAAAACTATTCAAAAATATAAAGCCAATTCAACACCATTCTTATTTTGTGAAAAAAACAAATGTTCTTCAAAAAATATTCAAACAGCATCCAAAATTATTTACATCATATAGTTTTTATAAAGGTAGTGGATTTAAGGGTATCAATAATTTTATGCGTAAAAATCAAATAGATATAAATTTAGACGATGAACTTAACGATACAATACCCTCTTCTGATAGCAAAATTAACAAGCTATATAATGAGTCCCTTACTATATTTAAAAAAAACCATACTAATCATTTTCATGGAGTATACTGTAAAATATTACAAAATCTAACTCATATATTTAATTTTCGTGAATTATTTCGTTTATATAAGCCATATAGAAGTTCAGAAGATTATATATTATATCGTGGAACTATTGATACAACTTCAATACCATCGATGGAGAAAGAACGAGTTCTTTTACAAAGACGTAATACAATTGAAATACCATATTTTCAGTCTTGTACTAGATCATATCAAACAGCAATAAGTTTTCAAGAGTGTGGTATATATGGCCCATGTTGTTTATATGTGTTGTATATATCAAAAGATGTATTATATCTCCCTCTTTTCTGGACAGTTGATGCTACATGGATGCCCGGAGCTAGTTTAAGCTATCAGAAACTTTCTGAAGGATATGATCATTCAGAGTTTGAAATCTTAATAGAACCATATGTAAACTACAAATTAAGAAAAACATACAAGAAAGAGTTTGATATGTCAAAAATAAAGGTATGCCCATATGATATTTCAAATAAGCTTGAAATACAGGTCTTTGAAATTGATGTACTTCCACCTCATCGTAATGCATATGAAAAAATAACTGAGCTTTATAAAACTGTAAAAAAGGGCTATACTGCAACAAAAAATCATATTCAAGAAAAATCTTTTACAGATATTATTGATACACAATAGGATGCTCCCTCTTGTTCTTCAAGAGATAGTGGAGAATGTAAAAAAACAATATCAGCTTCCACCTGTCCGTTGGACAGACACAGCTCCAACAGATGAGGATATGGCCATCTTACAAAAAGAAGCGCTCACAGAGAATCCCTTTGACAAGATAAATTTCCGCAAAGAGATGTGGATGGCTCTTCAAACTGGAAAAGCCACCCTCCTCTGCCGCACATGTCCATACGGCAAGGTGCTCGTGATTTGTTTGCTTGGTTCAGACCGCAGCAGCGCTGATCTCGGCATTTCATGGTCCATATGGGCACGCATTCTGGAGGGGTTTGGTGTGACCAATGCCCGCATTTGCTGGTATGCCTCTCCCACAAAGCGCGTGTTACCAAAAAATGGCTCCACTGTAGGCCCCGAGCATGTGAACGGCGGTTACACCATGCCGTGCCAGCTGACCGCGGTCGTGATTTATCGCTTGGAGGAGGCCACGAGAGTCCTCATACACGAGATGCTCCATGCGACCTGCACGGACCACGACCACGACCCGACTGAAATTAAGGAGGCGAAGACGGAGACTTACGCCGAACTCCTCTTGATTGGGTATGCCTCAAAGGGAAATGCCAAGCTGGCCGAGAAACTGTGGCTCCACCAGGCCGACTGGATTCAAGAGGTGAATCAGACGCTTATCCATGAGCACGGTGTTCGCTCTTTAGCGGATTATTCCGCCAGATATACGCTGGGCCGCGTCAAGGAATTACAGAGTATAGGTCTGGAATTACCGACGTCGGCGCGGCGGCGGTCCACTTCATCTAGATTTACGAGTCCGAAACTTGATAAATATCTTCTATAAATGTAGAATGGCAAGTGAAAATTTTGCAAGCTTGCTAAAATGTAAGGAAGATTTAATCGACGCCCAAGTAAGGTGTATCGACAATCCCACCCTTGCAAAAATTGCCGAAGAGTATCACGAAAAGGTAGCGGTTGCCTCGATAAAGGCACTCGAATTGGTCGATGATAGTCTCGCCGCAAGATGCGAAATACTCTACAGACTTTTCTCAGAAAACAGCGATGAGCTCCCCGACGAATTTGACATGGCGAGTCTCAGAGATGAAAGCCAGAAAGTAAAAAACGTTCTACCCACTCTCAATAATCGTGGTGATCCTGGTCCTCTCAATATGAGAGGCGGTATGCTTCAGCAAGAACAAATGCCTCCTCCTGAAGCAGAAGTAGACCCCCGCAATCAAGTCCGCCAACTGCTTCTTAGACTTGCTAGAAATGCGGAGCTCGCATTAAGAAATTCTATTCCTGATAATTTGTCTGGCCGATTGGCTGCCGCGTTTACACGGGCTAATATGGAACAGGGACTACGAGTAATTATACCACTGCTTTATCAACTTATACGGTTTTCATATTCCGCACTGTCGTTTTCTCTGAGAAATATACTTAGTGAGACGCCAGAAGCTAGAGGCTTCATACGAGAGATGGATTTTGGCTTATTGCATGGAGTAGAAGTGGAAGCATTTAATAAAACAAAGCAGATTATTGAGGAAACAATTGTCATTTTAAGGGCTCGCAATCCTGTTCCTCTCCAAGAAATAACAGCCTTAGAGAATCTTCTTATAGCAAGAACAGAGCTCCACAATAACTATAAAAAGTTTGGAAAGGAAGGATTCTTTGGTGGAGTATTACTTCGTTCTGTTTTTGAAGTAACAAGAAAGACAGTCTGGTCAATTATAATGGCAGTATTTCTTCCCGTAGTTGGTTACGAGATGCTTAAAAAACTATTCACTCTGTTGGGGAATTTATTAAACAATTTATCAGGTGGTAACTTATACGAACTACTAGACTCTTTACAGGCTCTTTATGGTCTACCCGATGCCGCTGCGGCTGGACTTGGACAGGCGCGGGATATGGCTGCGGCTGGACTTGGACAGGTAGGCGATGCAGCGGGGGCCGCGTTAGAACAGGTTGATCCAGAGAATATACTTGGAGGTCTTGCGAATAGGATTGGAGGGGCAGCTCAAGATGCGAAGGTTGCCGCGCAAGTAGGCTGGAATGGCGCAGTTAATAATATATTAGCAAACAGCCATGCCGCGGCTGCCGCTGAGGGAGCCGCATCTCTAGCTCAGGGGGCCGCGTCTCTAGCCCAGGGTGCGGCGGCATCTATTTCTAACCAATTGCCGAGATCATCTAACATTATGCGCGTAATGAGAAGTTGGTTAACAGCTTCAGGGCGCGAGGAAAATATAAAATGGTTTCTGGGAAATATATGGAGAGCATATTTTATTATTCCCGAAACGGTAAGAAATTATTTATGGATTATCAGTTTCATACTATCTTTCTTCTATAGCGTTTCCACTGCATATTCTAACAATTCTAATGTGGGCGAACTTGAGCTACGGCGCAGATATGTGGCCGATGCTCTAGTATTAAATGCCCAGGCTAGAAGACTAGGTAACGCAGGAGTCGTTGCAAGTCTTAATACTATTGGTAATGCTGCTTACTATTATCCTAATAACGGTATGGGGTCTGGTATGTTTGTCCCAGGTGGCGTTATTGCAGAACCTCTGCCACCTCTGTCACCTGATGCCACAGTTTATAACAGAGTTAGACGATGGACTGGTCTTGGTGGCAAGAGAAGAACACGAAAGCATAAGGAGAAGAAGCGCTCGCGGAGCATGAGGAAGTAATATCTTTCTTATAAATTAAAAATAATAGGACTCTTTGAGCTTTATTATTTTTAACTCTTATTAGTAGTTAGTTATGTCAGCGCCTCCGCTGCCACCTCCACCACCTCCAGGGGGGCCGGCTAAGGCACCACCTCCTGCTGGTTCCCCAGGGCAGAGGCCACCGCCACCTACACCGGCGAAGCGAGCAAAGCCCCCTCCTCCACCAGCCCGCCCTGTCGTTGATAATGGACCGCCTAATTCTCCTCCTCCAAATGCCGCTCTAGTTGCCGCGGCCCCCGCCGCTAATGCCGCTCTAGTTGCCGCCGCCCCTGCCGCTAATGCCGCTCTAGTTGCTGCAGATGACGGGGCGCTACCTCTACCCACTAGAATGTTTGGACAAGAACTTCAAGAATATAATGAATTATTAAAAAATACAGAGAATGATTTACATCAACTCTTTACTAGTTTGATACCAACTGCAAAAACAAAATTAAGGCTGCTTGTCGATGTCCTTCCTGAATCTAGTTACAGAACAGGGATACGCACTATGATAAAATTATGGAATACAATTAATGTTAGACCCGCTACTATAAGAAATTACGCTGTAATTATTCAGTTTGTATTAAGAAGAGCGGTAAATTTTATACCTAATAATCCAGATCCCGCGGACGCTCCTAATGCGCTTGGGTTTTATGTCAAACACGCGGCTGTTCTTGGCCTCGCCGATCTTGTACTTCCGAATAGACCTATTATACCGTTGGGCGAAGCCAATAGGATAAAAACCCTTGGTAAAATCGCTGCTCGTAATGCTGCCCGCACCATTCGCAACCGCGCTATGAATCGCGGCCTTGCAGCAGTTCCCAATATGAATAATAATCTTGGCATGGTTGTCCCGCCGTCTTCAGAATTTGCATCTGCTGCTTTGGCAAGAAGGAATGTTCGGAATACACGCAGATTAATTAATAATCACCGTCCCTTTGGTAATCGGGGAGAGAATCGTGGACAAGTAGTTGGACTGCCCACAAATAGACAAGAACTTGGGCATCAACCACTGGGACGGAACAGACCTGAGCCTGGTTCATATGCTAATCTTGCGCAGCCGGCCTTTTTAGGAAGTCATCTCCCACCCTTCTGGGGAACTCGTCTTACAAGAAGAGCTCAGAACGCGCCTCGTGCAAACATGCTGCGCCTTGCCTCTCCAAACAGCGGTGCCGCGTTGGCAACAAATATGCGGAATACACGCAGATTACAGAATAATCGCCAGCCTCAACTCACTGGAAATTTCCGTCCTTCTCTACTGAGTGCTCTCGCAAATAGACCACAACAACCACAAGCACCAAATCGCAGTGGCAATTTAATGCGTCTACGCGGCCTTAGAGCGAATGCCTTTGCGCCGGCGCAGGTTTTAGGAATGGGCCCTGCGCAAATGGCTAGGATGCTTCCCGCAAGGGTGGGACAGGGCGCGCCCCCAGCTGTAAATAGGGCAGTTGGAGCAATGGAAAATGTTGCTATGCAGGGTGATGAAGTAGAGTATGAGAATCTTGGCGAGAGATTAGAAGTGTTAAAGGATGAAATAGATATACTTGTAGATTATCTTTCGAAGCCAGATATTACAGAGGAAGATAGGGGAATAAGCATAGAACGACTCCGCGTCGTCGATGCCGAATATACTAGATTACGCACGATTCTTCTTCAGAATCAGCATCAGAGCCTAGAAGAAGTAAGACAGCGCGCCGCGCTTGCAAATGCTGGGACTGAGGCGGGGCGCCTTGGGGCGGCGGGAGCCCCTGAGAGACCGGATAATGGTCCACCTGGCGACCCTCCTCCTAATAATCATGAAGGAGGGCAACGAGGAACAAGGCACAGAAAGGTGGGTAAATCACCGCAGCGTGCAGCCCCTCCGCGGCAGCCGAGGAATAATCGCTATGTCCCTCCTCCACCGCGGAATGTATCACGAAAGAAGCTGGGCCACCGCCTTAAACAAATGGGACTATTAAAAAGATTATTACTTGGCGTGTCGCTTCTTGCTCCTGGGGTTGATGGGCCGATGAAAGTTAGATGGCGGGGCCCTGACGAGCCTGGGGAACTCCCTGGACCCCCTCCTCCCCCAATGGGGAGTGCGGTTGCTGTGATTCCTGGGGAGGGCGTTCGCAACGGCGGAGTAGAAGCTGTTGGTCGGCTAATACCTGGGTGGGGGCCTTATAATGGCACAGGAGTCGTAGAGGAGCGTCGCCGCGCGGGTCCACTTGCTCTTATCCCTGGCGAAGGTGCACAAGGAGAATTTGGTCCTGGAGGAGGATTTACTGGATCCTACCCTGGTTATGGCGAATTAAGGGTTCCGTTTGGGAGACCAGGAATGCTTCCTTCTGATGCGCCTGGTTCTGTTTACCCTGCCGAGGCATTCCTCTTACAGCCTGGAATCCCCTCAGTCCGAAATGTTAAGATGGGTAAGCAAGTTGCGCTGGTGCCTGGCGAAGTTCCTCAGGGGCCGTTTACTGGATCCTACCCTGGCCATGGAGCATTAACTTTCCCATTTGGGAGACCCGCGTTTATTATACCTGGGAATGGTCCCAAATTTTATCCTCCTGAGCCATTCCGCTTACACCCTGGACTTCGTTCAGTTAAGATGGGAAAGCAACTTGCTCCGATCCGAGGTAAGAAGGTAAAGAACTACCCTCCTGGAAATGAGCTTCGTAGACCACCTTATGGAACTGGCGCTCCCTGGAATAATGGGCCCAATCTGCCCGACTCACCACCTCCCCCTCCGCCTCCTCCGCCCCCGCCAACTCCGCCAGTGAACCCGCCAGTAAACCCTCCGCCACCTCCGCCAGTGAACCCACCCCCGGTGCCCATACCCACAGCGGCACATTTTGAAAAAGATGGTGATAAAACATATTATGTATTTACCATAATAAAACCTCGTGTTTTTGGAATTTCAGGAACAGAGGGGGCTCCTGTTCCAACAAGAATTGTAGTTAAGGAGGGAAATAACCCCCCGATAACTGGTAAAGAGTTTACTAAAAGGGTAGACGCAGAACTCCAAAAAGACAGAGCATCATCTAGTTGGTTTTCCTCAAATACCTGGCGCGCAACTAGAAATTTGTTTCCCGATTGGATGAAAGGGCTGCATAAAATAAAGGGACAAGTTGTTGACCCAGATAAGCCAATACCTATAGCGAATGTTTATAATCTTGCGCATTAGTAGAATGATTGAATTTGTTTTACCGCCTTCTATTAGCTTTGAAAAGGCAATTAAATATTATATTGGTAAGAATCTATCCAGTGCGGACGCTGTAGATTTTCTGACAAATAGAGATGAGCAGTCTGGAGGCGCTTGGCAAATGCCGGCTGCTTTAGTGCGTGGTGCAATGGGTCGGTTTGCAAGAAGAGCTATACCTGCAGCATTGGCGGGTGCAAATGTTGCTGTTGTTGCAGGACCTCAAGCAGGTGTTGTAGCGGTGGTTGCAGAAATTGCTGTTCAAGGAGCTGCTGAGTATGTTATAGGAGTTACTGCAACAGCACTTGCTGGTCCAATCGGTGGTGGTATTGCGGTTGGCATATTTGCTCTTGGAGCTATGTGGTACCAAGCCAGCCAGCCAGCAGATGTACATGGAGGTGGTAAAAATAATAAAGTCCAAGAAATTATGGATATGTTTAGAAATAAAGTGGGCGATGATAAATTTACTCAGTGGTCAAATCTTATGGCTGAGAGATTTCCAAAAACTTCTTATCAAAGAGTAATTTTTTCTATGGAAGATTATATATATGTATGTGGATTAACTGCTGCGATATTAAGTCCTAACACTTTCATGCATGAATTTGGAGATAAAAATAGCAGATCATTAACAAAGAAAAAGAATAGAAATAATCAGCGTAAATCTTTAAGGGCTTATTAATAAAATTGAGTTCACATCCACAGCAAAAGCCAGTATATCATGGGGGTGAAAGGCCTCTATTCCTATCTGAGGCCGCATAGAAAGCCTCTAGATCCAACAACCATTCCTAAAGGCCTGATAGGCGTAGATGCCCTCTCAGTCCTTTATAAATTCCGCGGAGACACGGACGCTATACTCGCCTTCTTAGAGCCGTTCAAAGCAAACGCAACATTCCTCTTCGTCTTTGACGGCAAAGCGCCAGAGACAAAGAAGGATGAAGTAGACAGTCGCAGGACGAAGCGAAATGACGCCAAAGAGGAGGCGATAGTCTTGAAGGCATATCTTGATGATCCCGAAACACGCATTGCTTTAGAAGAGCGGGACCGCAAAGTGATTGAGCGCAAGATTCACATTCTAGAGAATGGCGCCTGGTCTATGACGCGAGATGCGCGCCACGCATTCCAGGATGTTCTGCGTCACAGCGGGATTCAGTTCGTAAAAGCGAAGGGAGAGGCAGACGACGTGCTCATGTCCCTCTGGTCTGACCATAAACTTGTCGGCATCATCTCGGCAGACATGGATTTCCTCGTGGCGGGCGTTGAGCGTCTCTGGATTCCTGGTATGCATGCCGAGGAAGTCCGCCTCTCAGCCATCTTGGAGAAGGAAGAACTCTCGATATCTGCTTTCATGGATGCGGCAATTCTCTGTGGCGTCTCAACAGGATATACATTTGTGAATATGTATCCTCAGAAGGCATTCACCTTCATGCGGCACTATGGATCTCTGGAAGTCCTCTCTAGACGGCAGCCGGCACTCTTCACAGATATCTCTGGCGACATGATACAAAATGTTCGCAGCCGCTTCCTTCTCTATGTGAAGGCTGGCGAGCTTGTGCGCGACGATTATCGGGCTATTGTGGAAAGGTTATAAAATTTCATATTCTTCTTTTTATCTTGAAGTTCAAGTAAAAAAAAAGAAACGGTCCAAGTCGGGGTCGAACCGACGACTTTTCGGTGATTGCCATGATTAGTATCATATTAACAGCCGAATGCTCTACCTACTGAGCTAAAAGACCTTAGCGGGTATTACCATACCCCCTATGGATCCACATTGACTGGGTTTTTGTTATAATTGGCTCGCATTAAAAGCTTCAATACTAGATGAGCGGCCTAGTATCTCATGAGCTTATTGGTTATGCTAATCAATGGTGGTCTTGAACATAAGTTCAAAATCCACCAAGAGGCCTCATGAATAAGTTAGCACTTCCTATTCAATCATCGGCCTATTCTTGAAAAACATTTTGTCTTGTCTTTTCTTTTTACCTAGTTCTTATTTTCTTTCGTCTTTAGAATTTATCTCTCAGCACTCGACCTTACGCCGTCGCCGTCGCCGCCGGCTTCAGGTAGTGCTTGTTGAGGTAGCGCTGGAGGTTGAAGTAGGTCAGCTGCTCGCCCTCAGGCACGCCCAGCAGCTTCTTGAGCGGCGTATCAGGCTTGATGTCGTGCTTGTTCTTGAGGTTGTGCTCCTTGACGTAGTTGTTCACCGCCTTCGTGACCTCAGAGCGCGACATCAGCGAGCCGTTGCTCTTGCCGAGGAAGTGGCAGAGGTCGTTGGAGATGGGCGTGGGGCGCTCGAAGATGCTCGGCGCACGCTTGACCTCAACACCGTTCTCGTCCGTCTTGACGCGGCGCTTGCGCTTGCGCGCATCCTTGATCTCGCGGTGGACACGCTTCTCCAGGCGCTTGATCTGGCCCAGGAGGGCGGCGACCGTCTCACGCATCGTCGTGAGGTTGCCAGTCACCGTCTTGATGTCCTCCTCGAGCGTCGTGGCCGGCGCAGCGGCAGCCGGCGCCTCAGCGGCCGGCGCAGAGACCGGCGCCACGACAACCGGCGCCGCTACAGGGGCCGGCACAGCGGCCGTCTCGGCCTTGGCCGCCGCCGCCTTCTTGGCGACAACCTTCTTCTCGGCGACAACCGGCACCAGCGCCGGAACAGGCGTCTCAACAACCACCGCGACGGTGGCCTTCGGGGCAGCGACCTTCTTAGCGACCTTAGAGGGGGCAGCCGAGCTCATCATACCAGTAGTCGGGGTATTCGTAGAAGACATTTTACGCACTACCTACTTCCGGGGGCAGTGAGTGCGTCAATTTTTGGAGTTTTGTGTTGATTTTGTGTTCAATTTTATTTTATAGAAATCGGCGCAATCTATCAAAATGTGGGCCCGTGATAGTAACTCGGTATGAGATTAGAGATATGCTCTCAGTTTTACTTTTATATCCTCTCTTTCTTTTCCAGTGAGCAGGGAGTAGAGAGTATGAGCGAAGTCGGCCAGGTTGAATTTCGTAAGTGTGCTAATGTGAAGAGCAAGACGCACCCTGATAGCCCCTGTAAAAATACAGCAACCAACGGAGATTTCTGCGCCAGACACTGGAAACGCCCGCATAGATATGTGGCGTTAACAGAGTCAAGAAACACCTATGTTACTCGTTTTTGCTTGCAGGCTGTCAGACGAATTCAAACCTGGTGGCGCCGCCGACTCCCGACTCTCTCTTATAAACGCCAAGGCCCCTCTATAAACTGCTACTCTCTCTCTCAGAACACGACGGAAGTCTACAGTATGGACCCGATTGAAAAAATCAGCAGACTCTTCTTCTTCAGCTATGCGGATT
>Ga0214919_10001637_pt1 | contig 36252 bp, 35 predicted proteins | sample LL1503_MetaG_FD_177994 | JGI IMG/M metagenome (GOLD analysis project Ga0214919, IMG submission 177994) | Freshwater microbial communities from Lake Lanier, Atlanta, Georgia, United States - LL-1503 | ecosystem: Environmental > Aquatic > Freshwater > Lake | place: USA: Georgia | collected...
TAGCCAAGCTGAATATTTCCGTGACGAAGAGGGCAAGGACGTTCTGTTCTTCGTGGACAATATCTTCCGCTTTACCCAAGCCGGTTCGGAAGTGTCGGCTCTGCTGGGCCGCATCCCCTCCGCCGTGGGCTATCAGCCAACCCTGGCCACCGAGATGGGCAATCTGCAAGAGCGCATCACCTCGACCAACAAGGGTTCGATCACCTCGGTTCAGGCCATCTACGTGCCCGCCGATGACTTGACCGACCCTGCGCCTGCCGCCTCCTTTGCCCACTTGGACGCCACAACCGTTCTGAACCGGGCCATTTCGGAGCAGGGCATCTATCCCGCCGTGGACCCGCTCGACTCGACCTCGCGCATCCTCGACCCCCGCATCATTGGTGAAGAGCACTATTCGGTGGCCCGCCGCGTGCAGGAAATCCTGCAGCAGTACAAGGCCCTGAAGGACATCATCGCCATCTTGGGCATGGACGAGCTGAGCGAAGACGACAAGTTGACCGTCGCCCGCGCCCGTAAGATCCAACGCTTCCTGTCGCAGCCCTTCCACGTGGCTGAGCAGTTCACCAACAGCCCCGGCAAGCTGGTTCCGCTCGAAGACACCATCGCCTCCTTCAAGGCCGTGTGTGACGGTGAGTATGACCATCTGCCAGAAGCGGCCTTCTACATGGTTGGCGGCATTGCCGAAGCCGTTGAAAAGGCAGAGCGTCTTGCGGCGGAAGTGGCCTAAAGCCGATGGCCAAGCTGCACTTCTCTCTGGTCGCGCCTGAGCGGCAGCTCTTTTCGGGCGATGTTGATCAGGTTGACGCGCCCGGCGCCGAAGGTGACTTCGGCGTACTGGCGGGCCATGCGCCCTTCATGACCACCCTGCGCGAAGGCATCGTGACCATCACGGACGGCGGCACCCGCCGCGCCTTCACGATCCAAGGCGGTTTTGCCGATGTCACCGGCGAAGGCCTGACCATCTTGGCCGAACAGGCCATCGAGGCCGAGGTCTCAGCGGTCCACTGAGACCCCTGACCGATCGCGATTAACGAAACCGCCGCTGGAGCAATCCGGCGGCGGTTTTTGTTTGGGGGGATGTTGGAACTATCGGGTACCGATTGACCCTATTCAGCACTGATGGACTTCACTGAACCCCTTCCCGAACTGAGCTCGATCTTTGCTTTCAGGTTATTGAGCGATCTGGGGTCGGTTCCCCACTCGGCGTCAAAGGTGAAGGTGTCACCGTCCTGACTATAGTCTTGGTTTGCTGCGACAGATTTTACGCCTGCAACCATTTTGGCGACGGGGACTGTGTCATAAAATTCCACTGCGAAACTGTTCACGGGTCTGAACTCCTCATTTGAACCAAGGTGGGCGAGTGCTCACAAATTAAACCTCAAGATGTAAAAATGTCTACACAATCTTTAGGTCGGCTGTGCTCTCATGTCCCATAGCGACAAAAGAATTGTGTCCCTGCGACCGAAAACGGGCTTGCGTGCAGCAGCGAAAAGGCGTCTATCGCCCTCGGGCCACGCCTCCCCAACGGGGCGCTGCTCATCTGTAAGGATGGGAAACACAGATATGACAAACCTCGCTAAGCCAGCGATGCGCCCTGCGCGTCCTGAATTTTCTTCCGGACCTTGTGCCAAACGGCCGGGTTGGAACCTTGACCAGCTCTCGAGCGCCGTGCTCGGTCGGTCACATCGTTCAAAATTAGGAAAAGGCCGTCTCAAGGACGCCATTGATCGTACCCGTGCGGTTCTGTGTGTGCCTGATGACTATCTGATCGGCATCATGCCGGCCTCGGACACGGGCGCTGTCGAAGCGGCCATGTGGTCAATGCTGGGCGCGCGCCCGGTGCAGATGCTGGCCTTTGAAAGCTTCGGCAAGGACTGGGTGACCGATGTGGTCAAGCAGTTGAAGCTGAAGGACACTGAGATCCTCGAGGCCGACTATGGCCTCCTGCCCGACCTCAGCAAGGTTCGCGCCGACGCCGATCTGGTCTTTACTTGGAACGGTACGACCTCGGGCGTGCGGGTTCCCAATGCTGATTTCATTTCCGCGGACCGCGAAGGCATCACCATCTGTGACGCCACCTCGGCCGCCTTTGCCCAAGATCTCGACTGGGCTAAGCTTGATGTGACCACCTTCTCTTGGCAAAAGGTGCTGGGCGGGGAGGGGGCGCACGGGATGCTGATCCTGTCACCTCGCGCTGTTGCACGCCTCGAAAGCTATAGCCCCGCTTGGCCGATGCCGAAGATCTTCCGCCTGACCAAGGGCGGCAAGGTCAATGCCGAAATCTTTGAAGGCGCGACCATCAATACCCCCTCCATGCTCTGCGTCGAAGACTATCTCGACGCCCTGACCTGGTCGGAAAAGATCGGCGGCCTGACCGAGCTTCGTCGCCGCGCCGATGCCAATCTTGGCGTCATTGCCGACTGGGCGGCCAAGACCGGCTGGGTCGATTTCCTGCCCGTCGATCCTGCGACCCGCTCCAACACCTCGGTCTGTCTGAAGGTGGTCGATGCCCGCGTTGCGGCCCTTGATGCCGCTGCTCAGGCTGATTTCGCCAAGAAACTGGCCAGTCTGCTGGAAAAGGAAGGCGTGGCTCTGGATATTGGTGCCTATCGCGACGCCCCTCCGGGTCTGCGCATCTGGTGCGGCGCTACGGTCGAGACGTCTGATCTGGACGCCCTGACCCCTTGGCTGGACTGGGCCTTTGACAGCGTCGCTGCCGAGCTTCTGTCCGCCTAACCAAACCTAAGGCCTCGCCCTGACCTGCCTGTGCGCACCAAGCGCCGAGGCGGGGCGAGGACCTATCCCCCCTCATCCGATAATCGGAGATAAAACCATGGCCCCTCGCGTTCTCATTGCCGACCAACTGTCCCCTGCCGCCGTCAAGATTTTCGAAGCGCGCGGCGTTCAGGCCGATGTCATTACCGGCCTGACCAAGGATCAACTGCTCGAAATCATTGATCAGTATGATGGTCTCGCGGTCCGCTCCGCCACCAAGGCCGACAAGGACGTCATCGCCAAGGCCAAGAACCTTAAGGTGGTTGGCCGCGCCGGTATCGGTGTCGACAATGTCGATATTCCCGCCGCCACCGCGGCCGGTGTCGTGGTGATGAACACCCCCTTCGGCAACTCAATCACCACGGCCGAGCACGCCATCGCCATGATGTTCGCGCTGGCCCGCCAGCTTCCTGCTGCCGACCTGTCGACGCAAGCGGGCAAGTGGGAAAAGAACCGCTTCATGGGCATCGAGCTCTATAGCAAGACCCTTGGCCTGATCGGCTGCGGCAATATTGGCGGCATTGTCGCCGACCGTGCCAATGGCCTGAAGATGAAGGTCATTGCCTATGATCCGTTCCTGTCGCCTGAGCGCGCCGTCGAGATCGGCGTCGAAAAGGTCGAGCTGGACGAGCTGTTGGCCCGCGCCGAGGTCATCACCCTGCACACCCCCCTGACCGACAAGACGCGCAATATCTTGAGCGCTGAGAATCTCGCCAAGACCCGCAAGGGCGTGTTCATCATCAACTGCGCGCGTGGCGGTCTCGTAGACGAGGCGGCTCTGCGGGCCGGTCTAGACAGCGGTCATATTGGCGGCGCGGCCTTTGACGTTTTTGTCGAAGAGCCTGCCAAGTCGAACGTCCTGTTCGGTCATCCCAACTTCATCGCCACGCCGCATCTGGGTGCGTCGACGGCGGAGGCTCAGGAAAATGTCGCCCTGCAGGTCGCCGAGCAGATGGCCGACTATCTCTTGACCGGCGCAGTGTCCAACGCCCTGAACAGCCCCTCGGTCAGTGCCGACGAAGCGCCCAAGCTGAAGCCCTTCATTGCCTTGGCCGAGAAGCTGGGGGCCTTTGCCGGACAGATGGTCGATTCGGGTCTGAAATCGATCGAGATCGCCTATGTCGGCGAGGTCTCTAAGCTGAACGTGAAGCCCCTGACCGCCGCCGCCCTTGCTGGGGTTCTGCGTCCGATGCTGGCCGAGATCAATATGGTCTCTGCCCCCAGCGTGGCTAAGGAGCGCGGCATTACGGTTTCGGAAAGCCGCCAAGAACTGTCGCCCGTCTATGACAGCCTCATGCGGATCACGGTCACCTCGGCTTCGGGCGAGCGGGCCTTTGCTGGAACCGTCGTTGGCGGCATTGCCCGTGTCGTCGAGGTCAAGGGCATGGATCTGGACGCCCCCTTTGCGCCCGCCATGCTCTATGTGAACAATCTCGATAAGCCGGGCTTTATCGGTGCGGTTGGCGCGCTTCTAGCCGATGCTGGGATCAATATCGCGACCTTTAATCTGGGTCGGACATCTGCAGGCGGCGACGCCATCTGCCTGGTCGGCGTTGACAATGCGCCGAGCGAGGCTGTGCTTCAGGCCGTTAAGGCCTTGCCGCACGTCAAGGAAGCCCGCGCGTTGGTGTTTTAAGACCTAAGGGCAACAGGCCAGGGCGATCTGGCCTGTTGCTCGACCTATACAGTCCGTAGGCAAATCGGTTTAGGCTTTGCGTCTAAGTCAATTGTGGGCGGTCTAAATATGAGCACGCATAGGTCTCTTCACTTGATCTGGGCCGCGATCGTGTCGCTCACCGTCGCGCCGCTCTCAACCGCCCGCGCGGCCGAAATTTTGGTCGGTGTCTTTGCCCACGACGTCACCTTTATCGGGGATGTCATCGGTGTCGGATCGGCAGGACGGGAGGGCGGTGAGGATCTGCAGATCGGCCTGCGCTCAGATCGCATTGAGGCGCTCAGCCTGATCGGACGACCACAGGCCCATGGGCTCGTGTCCGTCAATTCCGATGGGACCAGCAATTTTGTCGCTGCAGGGCTGTCTTGGCCGATCGCTTTGCCCGGTCAGTTCTATTTCAGACCTGGGTTGGGCTTGGCCTATACCGACGGTGAGGCGGGTCTTCCCGCGGTCAATGCGCCCGGCCTTGCGCCGCCAGAGATCCAGCGCCGGTTGAAACTTTACCGTTCGCGCATCGATTTTGGCTCCCATCTGCTGTTTCAGCCCGAGCTGTCGATCGGACGGGTTCTCTCCCCGCGCTGGTCCGCGGAGCTGACCTACCTTCATTTAAGCAATGGCCAGGTCTTTGCCCACGGTAAGAACCAAGGGCTTGATGACGCGGGCCTTCGCTTGATCTACAAGCTGGGTTCTATCCGTTAGCGCTACCGGTTTGGTCGCGTGTCTCTACGACCTATCATCTAAGGAATAGTCTATTGGCCAACGTCACCGTGGTCGGCGCTCAGTGGGGCGACGAGGGTAAGGGCAAGATTGTCGATTGGCTGTCCAATCGCGCGGATGTCGTGGTTCGCTTCCAAGGCGGACACAATGCGGGCCATACATTGGTCGTGGGCGATGTGACCTATAAGCTCTCGCTGCTGCCTTCGGGCGTGGTGCAGGGCAAGAAATCCATCATTGGTAACGGCGTCGTCGTTGATCCTTGGGCCTTTTTGGACGAGATCGCGCGGATTGGCGCGCAGGGCGTGCTCATTGGTCCCGAGCTGTTGGCCCTTGCCGATAATGCCGTTCTGATCTTGCCCCTACACCGCGACCTTGATCAGGCCCGTGAAGCCCAAGCCGGTGCCGGTAAGATAGGCACGACAGGCCGGGGCATTGGTCCGGCCTACGAAGATAAGGTGGGCCGCCGCGCCATTCGCGTTGCCGATCTGGCCGAGCCGGAGTCCTTGCCAACCAAGATTGCCCGCCTTCTGGCCCACCACGGTGCCCTTCGCCGGGGTCTGGACCTGCCCGAGGCTGATGCGGACGGCTTGCTCGCGGCCCTGTTAGAGGTCGCGCCCAAGATCTTGCCCTTTGCGCAGCCTACTTGGCGGCTGCTCGACCAAGCGGTCAAGGACGGCAAGCGCGTGCTGTTCGAGGGGGCTCAAGGCACGCTTCTTGATGTCGATCACGGCACCTATCCCTATGTGACCTCGTCCAACACGGTGGCCGGACAGGCCGCTGCCGGTTCGGGTCTTGGCCCGCGCGCGCCGGGCTTTGTTTTGGGCATTGTCAAGGCCTATACGACCCGCGTGGGCGAGGGACCGTTCCCGACCGAGCTCTTCGACGAGCATGGCCGGCGCCTTGGCGAGCGGGGTCATGAGTTTGGCACCGTCACCGGCCGTCCACGCCGCTGTGGCTGGTTCGATGCGGTTCTGGTGCGTCAGTCCATCGCCATCAACGGCATTCACGGCATCGCCTTGACCAAGCTCGATGTGCTCGACGGCTTTGAGACCCTCAAGGTCTGCGTCGGCTATCAGATTGGCGACAGGCTCTATGATTATCTCCCCGCAGGGATGGCGGCTCAAGCTGCCGCTGTGCCGGTCTATGAGACACTGGAGGGTTGGAGCGACAGCACCCGGGGCGCCCGCAGTTGGAAAGATCTTCCCGCCAACGCGGTAAAATATGTTCGACGCATAGAAGAATTGATCGAGGCCCCCGTCGCTCTACTGTCAACAAGCCCTGAGCGCGAAGATACGATCCTGATGCGTGACCCATTCCAAGATTAATTATACCCGAAAAGATTGTTTTTCGAGTTTAAGCATGTTACTATCCTAGCTGGTTTAATATTTATTCGCACCCTTGCTGCGGATGGAGTTCCGGTTGGCCTATAGTGAACAGATCTCAGCGCGGGCTCTCTCGAAGAGCATGAAGCGCGTGCTGATCGTTGATCCCAATCCTATTGCGGTCGACATCATGGTCGATCTGATTCGACAGGTGGGTTCGGTTAAGATTTTTAAGACGGACCGGACCCTCTACGGCTCTGAAATGGCGCGGGATATTAATCCCCATCTCATCATCACCGAGCTCGCGGCAGAGGGTTTCAATGGCCTCGACCTCGTTCGGGATATCCGACGCAGCGACATGGCCTGTCGCAAGGTGCCGATTATTGTCACGACGGCCGCCTCTACCCGTCAGGCCATTGACCGGGCGCGTGATGCGGGGGTCCATGAATTCCTAGCCAAGCCCTTTACCGCCCATGATCTCTATCGACTGATAGAGGCCGCCGTCCTTCATGATCGCGATTGGGTGGAATGGTCAGACTATGTGGGACCAGAACGCAGGCGGTTTCATTCCGGGGTCTATCATGGCAGGCTGAAGCGTGAATTTGACCAAGAACCGCCGATGACGCAGGAGCGCATGGGGGGTATCCTCATCCAGATGAAGGCGACCATTGAGCGGGTCGAGAGCGATCCAACGACCTCAGCGCGCGAACTTCTAATGCAGGCGGAACAGCTCAGTGCCATCGGCCTAGAGATTCAAGACTTTGCGATCGGGCAGGCGGCTTTCGAGCTCAAGACCTTCGTCCTGTCGTCGGTAAAGGCCGGTGGATTGACGAAAGCCAATATGCGCAAACATGCGGCCAATCTGATGACCGCCATGTCAGCCATGGCCAGCGTCGGAAACCCGGCTCAAAATGCTGTTAGCAGCGGGTCTGGCCGAGAGAAGAGCCTGTCTGGCTCAAGGGTTCAAAGCCTCTAGGCCAATCACCGCTAGTGACTGTCGATCCGCTGTTCCTCTGCGGCGGCCATCATGGACTTTTGCAACTTCTCGAAGGCGCGGACCTCGATCTGGCGCACCCGTTCACGGCTAACGCCATAGTGACTGGCCAGGTCCTCAAGCGTCGTGGGGTCGTCCTTGAGCCGACGCTCAGTCAGAATATGACGCTCACGGTCTGACAGGTCGGTCATGGCCGATTGCAGCAGGGTCGTGCGGATGCTCTGTTCTTCGCTATCGGCCAATTGGGTCTCTTGGCTCACCGCATTGTCGTCGGCTAGCCAGTCTTGCCACTCGCCGTCACCATCGACCCGCAAGGGCGCATTGAGGGACGCATCTGGACCGGACATGCGCCGGTTCATCGAGATGACTTCCTCATTCAGCACGCCCAGACGCGTGGCAATGTGGCTGACCTGTTCAGGACGAAGGTCGCCCTCTTCAAAGGCGCTGATCTCTGACTTGGCCTTGCGCAGGTTGAAGAACAGCTTCTTCTGTGCGCCGGTCGTGCCCATCTTCACCAGCGACCAAGACCGTAGGATATATTCCTGGATCGAGGCGCGGATCCACCACATGGCATAGGTCGCTAAGCGAAAGCCGCGCTCAGGCTCGAACTTCTTGACCGCCTGCATCAGGCCGACATTGCCTTCTGAGATCACTTCGCCGATGGGCAGGCCATAGCCGCGATATCCCATCGCGATCTTGGCCACGAGGCGCAGATGGGACGTGACCAGACGATGGGCAGCATTGGGGTCTTCATGTTCACGCCAGCGCTTGGCCAGCATGAATTCTTCGTCCCTTGCCAGCATCGGAAACTTGCGAATCTCAGTCAGATAGCGTGACAGGCCGCCATCAGGCGACATCACCGACAAGGATTGAGCTGCAGTAGCCATCGATAGAACCCCTAAGATCTTGGCGAGCGACGCATAGTGCTCCGTCGTCCTCCCCTTCGGTTGGATAGATAGGGAGCGCCGATGGCCGGTTTAAGTCCTGCCAGACAAAAACTTACGCCTTCAGGGCGTGGATCACATTACAAATTGGAGAGGTGGACCTTATAGCGCACCTAAGCGTGCCGCTAAACCGGCCATATCCGGCGGCAATTGGGTCTCAAATCTCAGCTTTTCGCCCGTAATCGGGTGAATAAAGCCCAAGACCGACGCGTGCAGGGCTTGGCGCAATAGTCCCGCCTCCGCGATGGCTTCGCGCACGGCGAGGGCGGGCGGTCCGCCGCCATAGACGCTATCGGCCAAGCAGGGGGTGCCCTTATGGGCCATATGGACCCGGATCTGGTGCGTTCGTCCGGTCTCTAGTCGGCAACTGATCCGCGCCGCATAGGGTTTGGTCTCAGGCCCAAAGGTCTGTTCGACCGTGTAGCGGGTGATGGCCTCGCGCCCCCCGCTCTTGAGGACGGCCATCTTCTTGCGGTCGGTGGAGGATCGCCCGATCTGGGTGACGATGAGACCCGCTTGAGGCTCAGGCACGCCCCGAACCAGCGCCGTATAGACCCGGTCAATATCGTGGGCGGCAAAGAGGGCCGAAAGTCCAGCATGGGCGGCATCGGACTTGGCTGCGACCATGACGCCGGAGGTGTCCTTATCGAGCCGGTGAACAATGCCGGGCCGCGCCACGCCGCCAATGCCCGATAGGCTGCCCGCGCAATGATGCAAAAGCGCATTGACCAGCGTCCCCGATGGCGTGCCCGGCGCGGGGTGCGCGGCCATACCGGCAGGCTTATCGACAACGATCAGGTGAGCATCTTCGAACAGAACGATGAGGTTTAGATCTTCGGGCTGAGGCTCTGCGGTACGCGGCGCAGGCAGGTTCAGCCGATAGGTCCCGGCCTTAGCCTTTTCTGAGGCGGCCAGAACCGTACGGCCTCCAAAGCTTAAGGCCCCTTCCCCAATCAGGGCCTGAAGTCGGGCGCGGCTGATCGCGGCGGCGTCGAGGTCGGGATGGCTTGCCAGAACCCTATCGAGCCTTTGCCCGGCCTCTCCGGCTTCCAACCTAATCTCCAAAACCCGCCCATCGAGGACCTCACCGGCGGCGGCGTCAGGGGCCTCGTCGAGCAGGTCATCATCGAAAATTGTGGAATCTGAACTCAAGGGTGGCCGTGGGATTGGGAGCGGAGCGCTTGTCGCGCTAGAGGCTACAATCTAACGTCACAAAGCTGCGTTAAAGACAACATCAGGCTATGATTCCTGAGGGGACCCCACATGACCATCAATCGTCGCAAAGCGCTTACCCTTCTGGGCATGACAGCCGCTTCGCCCGTTCTATCGGCCGGTTCGGCGTCGGCGCGGGAGGCCAAGGTGGCCTTTGCCCATGGGGTCGCTAGCGGTGATCCCTTCGCCGACCGTTTGATTATCTGGACGCGGGTCAGCACGGCGGCGGACGCCAAGCCTGTCTTGCGCTGGGAATTGGCGACCGATGCCAGTTTCAAAACGATCGTCGCCAAGGGCCAAGCTGTGGCGGACCCGGCGCGGGACCATACGGTTAAGGTCGATGTTGGCGGCCTCAAGCCAGCGGCGGACTATCACTACCGTTTCATCTGCCAAGGCGTGACCTCGCCTGTGGGCCGGGGGAGAACCTTGCCGACCGGTTCGGTGAAGGATGTGGTCCTGGCGGTAACAACCTGTTCGCTCTATCCGGCGGGCTATTTCAACGCCTATCAGGCCATTGCCAAGCTCGAGCGTGTCGATGCTGTGCTGCACCTTGGCGACTATATCTATGAATATGGCGCAGGTCCGGACGACTACGGGATGTCGATCGGGGCCAAGATCGGCCGCGCGCCAGAGCCGGCCCATGAGATCGTGTCCCTCGCTGACTATCGCACGCGCCATGCCTGCTACAAGAGCGATCCAGACCTTCAGGCGGCCCATGCTCGCGCGCCTTGGATCGTGGTTTGGGATGATCATGAGACGGCCAATGACAGCTGGACCGATGGGGCCGAAAACCACCAGCCAGTGACCGAAGGCGATTGGGCGGCCCGTAAGGCGGCGGCTCTGCGCGCCTACAACGAGTGGATGCCGATCCGCGATCCTGCGCCCGGCCAGTCCCTGTCCGCCATCAACCGGTCGTTCTCGTTTGGTGATGTCGCGACCTTGATCATGACAGAGACCCGTCTAACGGCGCGCGATAAGCAACTGACCTTTGCGGCCGACCTGATGGTCAAGGGCGCCGATGGCCAGCTCGGGTTTGATGAAGCCACCTTCAATGCCAAGCTCAATCACCCTTCGCGCCAACTGATGGGCCCCGCCCAAGAGGCTTGGCTGGGTCAAGAACTGGACCGTTCTGTGAAGGCTGGCCAAACGTGGCAGGTGCTGGGCAATCAGGTGGTCATGGCCCGGGTCAAGGGTCCACAGCTGGCCAAGGTCATGGGCCCTGAGGCTTGGAGTGCTATGTTGGCCAAGGCGCCAGCCTATTATCGCGAACAGATGATTAAGTCGTCAGCGCGTAACGACCTAGAGGTTCCCTACAATCTCGATAGCTGGGATGGCTATCCTGCGGCACGCGAGCGGGTCTATGACCTGTTCAAGGCCACCAAGGCCCATCCGATTGTCCTGTCTGGCGACAGTCACGCCTTCTGGGTCAATGCTCTGTTTGACGCCTCGGGTAAGGCCCGCGTCGCGGCCGAGTTTGGCGCGACCGGCATTACCAGCCCCGGTCTTGGGGATGCTTTGCCCGATGCTCCGGTCAATGAGGCCTATGTTAGTCGCAATCCAGAGGTTCTGTTCACCGACCAGGCGGCCAAGGGCTTTGTGCTTTTGACCCTGACCAAGGACAGCGCCCGCGGTGAATTGATGGCCGTCTCGACCGTGGTGCGCAAAGAATTTGAAACCAAGACCCTAGCAACTTGGGTCGTGACGCCTGAACAGGGCGGGGGCGTGGGGCCGCTCAAGCGGGTCTGACCCCTTAGGTCGCGGCCTGATCTTGAGGCCGCGACCTTTGCCAAGCGCCCCAGGCAAAGACCGCCACGCCCGTCCAGATAAGGACGAAGGATAGGGCGCGCAGGGGCGTGAAGGCCTCGCCATTGGCCAGTCCAATACCGAACTGCACCGTTGGACCAATGAACTGCAAGAACGACATGGTCGATAGCGGAATGCGCCGCGCCGCCCAGCCGAAAGCCGCTAGGGGGGCGACGGTCGCGGGGCCGAGTAACAGAAGCAGGCTGGTTGCGCTAAGGCGCTGACCCAGATGGCCTTGGCCGTGCATCTGTAGCCAAACCACATAGGCCAGGCCCGGCACGGTCAGGATCAGACATTCGATAAAGAGGCCGCTTTGCGCATCGGCGGCGATCTGTTTGCGCAAGACCCCATAGAGGCAAAAGGACAGGGCCAGAGCCAGCGACATAAAGGGCGGATGACCCAGCGCTGCGGTCTGGAACAGGACGCCGATGACCGCAAGGCCAATGGCCACCATGCCCACCCGACTGATCTTCTCGCGAAACAGCAGGGCTCCGGCCAACATGTTCATCAAGGGATTGATATAGTAGCCGAGACTGGCCTCGAGCGTATGGCCGCTATTGACCGTGATCAGGAACAAAAGCCAGTTCAAGCCGATCAATAGGGCCGAGAGGGTCAGCCATCCCATCAGCTTGGGATCGCGCAGGATGGCCAGGACTTGGCCGCCTTGCCGCGCGAGCAGCACCAGACCGCCAGCCCAGAAGACTGACCATAGGGCGCGGTGACCGGTGATCTCCCAAGGGGAAATGCCGCTGCGGCCCATGGCTTGGAACATCAGGGGCATCAGCCCCCACATCAGATAGCAAGAGATGGCCGCAGCGACCGCAGCGCGCTGTTCTTTCGCTGCGGCCTCTAGGTTCACGAGCCTGAACGCTCCAGCAGACCTCTACGGTCGAGAAGCTGAGCGATCTGCACGGCGTTGAGGGCCGCGCCCTTGCGCAGGTTATCGGACACGCACCACAGGTTCAGACCGTTCTTGATGGTCGGGTCCTTGCGGATGCGGCTGACATAAACCGCATGCTCACCGACAGATTCGACCGGGGTAATGTAGCCACCCGCTTCGCGGCGGTCCAAGACCACAACGCCGGGGGCTTCGCGCAGGATTTCGCGGGCTTCGTCCTCATCTATAGCGGTTTCAAACTCGATATTGACCGATTCAGAATGGCCAACAAAGACCGGCACCCGGACGCAGGTGGCGGTGAGCTTGATCATCGGGTCGAGAATCTTCTGGGTCTCAACCATCATCTTCCACTCTTCCTTGGTCGTGCCGTCGTCCAAGAAGTCGTCAATGTGCGGAATGACGTTGAAGGCAATCTGCTTGGAGAACTTCTTGGGCGGTGGTGCACCGAGGACGAAGACGCCCTTGGTCTGGTTCCAAAGCTCATCCATGCCTTCCTTGCCCGCGCCAGAGACGGACTGGTAGGTGGAGACCACAACCCGCTTGATCCGAACCTCATCGTGCAGGGGCTTGAGGGCTACAACCAGTTGTATGGTCGAGCAGTTCGGATTGGCGATAATGTTCTTCTTGCGGAAGCCCTCAACCGCGTCGGGGTTCACTTCCGGCACGATCAGGGGAACGTCTGGGTGCATGCGCCAGGCCGACGAATTGTCGATGACCACGGGGCCAGCCGCGCCGATCTTTTCAGACCATTCCTTGGACACGGTGCCGCCAGCGGACATCAAAACAATGTCCACGGTCGAGAAATCGAAGCTGTCTAAGGCCACGCACTTAAGGGTGCGTTCGGCGTAGGAGACCTCCATACCGACGGATTTTCGCGAAGCCACGGCATGGATTTCATCAATGGGGAACTCCAGTTCCTCAAGGACGTTCATCATTTCTCGGCCCACATTGCCGGTGGCGCCGACGACGGCCACACGGTACCCCATCGCATTACTCCTCTGTCTCTTAAAGAGAGGCCGGAGCGATACGCTTCAATTGCCTTGGGTGCAAGACGAGGATGGCTGATTCGGGCCCGTGCACGCTCAGCGTTGCATTCGCGCAGCGCCCAACGGTCCGTGCGCTGCATTTTTTGCGATGACAGCGTAATCATTGCCAGACTCGCCCTTGGGGGGTTTGCTCCGGCCCTCTTGATCTTCTAAACGGATTTTTAACGTGATCTTTTTGGCTTTGCATCCGCTTCTATCGTGCGGCTGTAACCAGCAGTTCACACTGTTCGATGATGGCGTAGATCGTCGAAGTGATTGGGACCAGTAGCGGATCGGACAGCCTCTTTAGCCGTCTGATTTTGTTATATTTGTTATCGATTGACGCCAGTTCAGCAGGGCGTAGTCGGATCGAATTGTGGAGACGACCCTGTGACGAATGCTTCCTCTGTTCCCGGACTTGATCCTGCGCCAACCAAACATACCAAACTGGTCGCTTGGGTCCGTGAGATCGCGGCCCTGACGACCCCGGACCGGGTCCATTGGTGCGATGGCTCTGATGCCGAGTGGGAGCAGTTGACCGCCGGGTTGGTCGCTTCGGGCACCATGGTGCGTCTCGATCCTGCCAAGCGGCCCAACTCCTTCGCTGCCAATTCTGATCCGCGCGATGTGGCCCGGGTGGAAAGCCGCACCTTCATCTGTTCTGAAAACGAGATCGACGCTGGTCCAACCAACAATTGGATGGCCCCGGACCAGATGCGCGCCAAGCTTCAGGGCCTGTTTGCAGGCTGTATGAAGGGTCGCACCCTCTATGTCGTGCCCTTCAGCATGGGCCCGATCGGCTCGCGCATCAGTGCTCTTGGCGTTGAAATTACCGATAGCGCCTATGTCGCCGTTTCCATGCGCGTCATGACCCGGATGGGTACGGCGGCGCTGGAAGCCATTGGCGAGGACGGGTTCTTCGTGCCTGCGGTCCACAGCCTTGGAGCCCCCTTGGCCGAGGGTCAGGCCGATGTGGCGTGGCCCTGCAATGACGACAAATACATCGTCCACTATCCCGAGACGCGCGAGATCTGGTCCTATGGCTCCGGCTATGGCGGCAATGCCCTGCTGGGTAAGAAGTGCTACGCCCTACGTATCGCCTCAGTGATGGCCCGCGACGAGGGCTGGCTGGCCGAGCACATGCTGATCCTCAAGCTGACCTCACCGCAAGGCGCGGTTCATTATGTAACGGCAGCCTTCCCCAGCGCCTGTGGCAAGACCAATCTGGCCATGTTGCAACCGACCATCCCCGGCTGGAAGGCCGAGACCATCGGCGACGATATTAGCTGGATGCGCTTTGGCGACGACGGACGGCTCTATGCGATCAATCCAGAGGCGGGCTTCTTTGGCGTGGCTCCAGGGACCGGCAAGCACACCAATCGCAATGCCATTGAGACCCTTCACGCCAACACGATCTTCACCAATGTCGCGACGACGGCTGATGGTGATGTCTGGTGGGAAGGTCTGACCGACACCCCGCCTGAGGGCCTGACCGACTGGAAGGGCCGCGCTTGGTCACCTGCCTTGGGCGAGCCTGCGGCCCATCCCAATGCCCGTTTCGCCGCCCCGGCGGGCCAATGCCCCACCGTCGCATCGGAATGGGAAGACCCCAAGGGCGTGCCGATCTCCGCCATCCTGTTTGGCGGGCGCCGCGCCTCGGCTGTGCCCCTGGTGACCGAAGCCTTCAACTGGCAGCACGGCGTGTTTTTGGCGTCGAACGTCGCGTCTGAAGGTACCGCTGCGGCAGAAAATAAGGTCGGCGAGCTGCGCCGCGATCCCTTCGCCATGCTGCCCTTCTGCGGCTACAATATGGGCGACTATTTCAACCATTGGCTCTCGGTCGGCAAAAAGGCCGATGCGGCCAAGCTGCCACGCATCTATTTCGTCAACTGGTTCCGCAAGGACGAGGGCGGCAAGTTCGTCTGGCCCGGTTACGGTGAAAATAGCCGCGTCCTGAAGTGGATCGTCGAACGTCTCGAAGGCACGGCGCAGGCTGAGGCTACGCCGATTGGCAATCTACCCGCCAAGGGCGCGATTGATACGTCTGGCCTGAACCTGTCTGAAGCGCAGATGGACCTGCTCCTGTCGGTTGACCGCGATGTGTGGCGTGAAGAGGCGTCCCTCATCCCCGCCGCCTATGACCGGTTTGCCGACCGTCTGCCCAAGGCCCTTTGGCAAGAGCTTGAGGCCCTGATGGAGCGGCTTGAGGCCGCCGATGCGCCTATACCAGAGCGTCACCTTCAGGGTGAACTGAACTAGCCAGCCGCCACGACCTATGGGGCGGCGCTGCATCGCCGTCCCAGCCCTTTTGCGGTCGATAGAGCTCGCGCTCGTCTCTTAGAACTTCATGATTAAATGAGTTGTTTACTGGCCTCTGTCATTTAGGTGGTTATAGCTATCGTTTGATGGGTCCCGGGCCCGTCATCGAGCGCGCCGCACTCGGTTTGGTGACGCCAAACCCAGAGGACCGAAATGACCGAACCTGCTTCTACTTCGAGGCTGCAACTGATCGATAATCTCGACCTCAAGGCCGCAGCCCCCCTGCGCGCTGAGATCTTGGCCCTTCGTCACATGCCTTTGGACATCGACGCCTCCAATGTGCAGCGTCTCGGCGGGCTCTGTTTACAGGTCTTGATGTCCGCCCAAGCTACTTGGGCCGCAGACGCCATACCGTTCGCCATTTCCTCGCCATCCCCCGCATTTCAAGAGGCCTTGAGCCTTTTTGGTGCCGAGGATCTCCAGCCGTTCGTTCAGCAGGGCTAGTCCATTGAGCAAGATCGTTTTGACCGTCGATGACTCCCGCACCATGCGCGACATGCTGATGCTAGCCCTCGGCGATGCCGGTTTCACCGTGGTGCAGGCTGTGGACGGGATCCATGGCCTCGAGGTCCTGGAAACCATGGCCATGCCCGATGTGATCATCACCGATATCAATATGCCGCGCATGGATGGGTTTGGCTTCATCGAGGGGGTGCGCAAGAGCGAACGCCATCGGGCCACCCCGATCCTGGTCCTGACCACGGAAAGTGACTCCGTGAAGAAGGAGCGCGCCCGTTCGGCCGGTGCCACTGGCTGGATCGTGAAGCCCTTCAATCCTGACAAGCTGATCGACGCTGTTCGCCGCGTCGCGGCCTGACGCGCCCTGTAACCGGAGCAAAAGCCCGTGGATCCGTTAGAAGCGATCAAGGTCACATTCTTCCAAGAATGCGAAGAACAGCTGTCCGAGCTCGAATCGGGCCTCTTGGCCATGGAACAGGGCGAGACCGACTCTGAGACGGTCAATGCGGTGTTCCGCGCCGTTCACTCCATCAAGGGCGGTGCCGGGGCCTTTAGTCTTGAGCCTTTGGTGCGCTTTGCCCACGTGTTTGAAACGACGTTGGACGATGTGCGGGCCGGTAAGCTCGCGCCGGATAACAATGTTGTTAAGGTCATGCTGCGCGCCGCCGATGTGCTGGCCGACCATGTCCGCGCGGCCCGTGATGGCGGCGTGGTTGAGGAGGCACGCTCGCAGGAGCTAGCCGCCGCGCTCGAGGCCTTGAACGGTGAGGCCCCGCTGGCGACGATCGTCAGCGAAGCCTTCGACGACATGCCGGGATTGGACTTTACCCCGCTGGCCGTGTCGGATGATGACGGGTTTGGCGATGATTTCGGCTTTACGCCCTTGTCGGCGGGGATCATCGAGCTTGAGCCCGAGGGCCCGGCCCTGCGTCGCTGGACGGTGCATCTGCGGCCCAAGAACGCCCTCTATGCCAAGGCCAATGAAACCGGCCTTTTGCTGCGAGAACTGAAGCGTCTTGGCGATATTCAGGTCTCGATTGATGGCTCCGAGCTTCCCGGCTTGGCCGAGTTGGAGCCTGAGCAGGCCTATCTGGCCTGGACGGTCGTCTTGACCACAGATCGCAGCCAATCGGACATTCAAGAGGTCTTTGAATTTGTCGATGGCGACTGCGACCTGACCATTACGGCAGACGATGTGACGCGCTTCCCGCCAATGATGGAAGAGGCGAGCACGGATGAGCCCTTTGACGTCATGGCCCTGATCCAGCAGGCTCAGGCTGACGTTCAAGCCGCCCCGGCACCGCCGATCATGGCTGAGATCTTGGCCGCGCCAGCACTGGCACCGGCACCGGTCATTACCGCCTCGGCACCGTCCATTCCAGCGCCCGCAGTGGCGACTGCTGCGGCAGGGGTGGCTCCTGATGCGGCCCATGGCGCAGCGGCCCAGCAGGCGACCATTCGGGTCGATCTGGACCGGGTAGACCGACTGATCGATCTGGTCGGTGAGCTGGTCATCAACCAAGCCATGCTGGCCCAGCGCGTGACCGAAAGCGGTGTGCCGCGCTCGTCAAACATCGCCATGGGTCTGGATGATCTCGAGCATCTGACCCGCGAGATCCAAGACAGTGTGATGGCTATCCGCGCCCAGCCGGTCAAATCGGTGTTCCAGCGCATGCCGCGTTTGGTGCGCGAAGTCGCGGCCATGACCGGCAAGCAGGTGCGTCTGGTCACCGAAGGCGAAGGCACCGAGGTCGATAAGACCGTCATTGAGCGTCTGACCGACCCCATCACCCACATGATCCGCAATGCCATCGACCACGGCCTCGAGCGGCCTGAAGTTCGGGTTGCTGCGGGTAAGGGCCCCGAAGGCACCGTGCGCCTGTCGGCGGCCCATCGCAGCGGCCGGATCGTCATTGAGGTTTCCGACGACGGCAAGGGCATTGATCGGCCCCGCGTGCGCCAGATTGCCATCGATAAGGGCCTGATCGAGGTCGATTCCAATCTCAGCGATGAGGATGTCGACAACCTCATCTTCATGCCCGGCTTCTCGACCGCCTCTTCGGTGTCCGATATTTCTGGGCGCGGCGTCGGCATGGATGTGGTCAAGCGCTCCATTCAGGGGTTAGGCGGCCGGATTGCGATCACCTCGCGGCCCGGCCAAGGCTCGACCTTTACCCTGAGCTTGCCCCTGACCCTTGCGGTCTTGGATGGCATGGTGGTGTCGGTCTGTGACCATACGCTGGTTGCGCCCCTGACGGCGATTATCGAAAGCCTACAGCCCAAGGCGCAGGATGTGCGGGCCATTGGTCCAGACGCCTATGTCATCGCCATTCGCGACACCTACACCCCGCTGATCGATGTCGGGGCCATGTTGGGCTATCGAACCACGCCGCTTGATCCGACCAAGGGCGTGGCCCTTTTGGTTGAAGGCGAGGGCGGTGCGCGCGCGGCCTTGATGGTCGATGCCATTCAGGGCCAGCGGCAGGTGGTGATCAAGTCTCTCGAAGCCAATTACCGACAGGTCGAGGGCATTGCCGCCGCCACCATCCTTGGCGATGGCCGCGTGGCCTTGATCTTGGATGTCGACAATGTGGTAGCCGCCCGGCGACGGGAAAAGGCCCGCAGCGACGCGAAGCTGGCAGCGGCAGGTTAGGACCATGACCCCCTCTTCCTCCAACAGTGCCTTGCGTGAGTTGATCTCGTTTCAGATCGGCGAGCAGGAATTTTGCGTCGACATCATGTCGGTGCGCGAGATCCGCGGCTGGACCCCGGCAACGCCCCTGCCCAGAACGCCCGTCTTTGTGCGCGGTGTGATCAATCTGCGCGGCGCCGTCCTGCCGATTGTGGATCTCGGCTCGCGTCTCGGTCTGCAGATGACCGAGCCGACGGAACGGCACGTGATTATCGTGACCCGGATCGAAGAGCAGCTTGTTGGTCTCTTAGTCGATGCGGTCTGCGACATCATCACGGTCCGAGACGACCAGATTCAGTCCACGCCCGATGTGGCCTCGGACCTTGTCCAACAGTTCGTCAAGGGCATCCTGTCGATGGATGGTCGGATGATCAGCCTGATCTATCTGGAGCGCGTCCTTCCCGACCGTGAGGCTGAGGCCGCATGAGCGACCAGGCAGAGATCAAGCTGCCTGGCAGCGGAAGCAAAAACCTCGTAGAGGGGGAATATCCCTTTACCCAAGAGGATTTTCGCAACATTGCGGCCATGCTGCATGCCGATGCGGGCATAGCCCTGCCGGACTCCAAGGCGACCTTGGCCTATTCGCGTTTGGCCAAGCGTTTGCGCGCCTTGGGGCTCAAGACGTTCAAAGACTATTGCGCGCTGGTCGCCAGCCAAGCCGGTGTCGAAGAGCGCCAAAAGATGCTGGCCTCCCTGACTACCAATGTTACCCGCTTCTTTCGCGAGCCACACCATTTCGAGCATCTGAAGACCAAGGTCTTGCCGGACCTGTTGGCGCAGGCCAAGCGCGGCGGGCGGGTGCGGATCTGGTCGGCAGGCTGTTCGACCGGCCAAGAGCCCTATTCCATCGCCCTGACCATCCTGTCGCTTCTGCCCGACGCCGGACGCTACGACATCAAGATCTTGGCCTCGGATATCGACCCGAACGTGGTGGCTGAGGGTAAGGCGGGCTTCTATGACGAGGAATCCTGTTCTGCGATCCCGCGCGATCTGATGAAGCGCTGGTTCGTGCCCAATCCTGAGGACGCCTTCAAGCGTTGGGGCGTGGGTGAGGCGGCGCGCGATCTGGTCAGCTTCCGCGAACTGAACCTGATGGGTCAGTGGCCGATGAAGGGCCCGTTCGACGTCATCTTCTGCCGCAATGTGGTGATCTATTTCGAAGAAGAGACCCAAGCCCGAATCTGGAGCCGCTATGCGCCGCTGCTGGGTCCCGGTGGACGGCTCTATATCGGCCATTCGGAGCGGGTGTCTGGGCCTGCGACAGCGCTGTTTGAGACCGATGGTCTGACCACCTACCGGCTCGTGGGAGGTAAGGCTTGAGCCCCGTCCGCGTCCTGATTGTCGACGACTCTGCCACCATGAGGGGGCTGATCAAGGCTGTGCTGTCGCAAGACCCCGCCATTGAGGTGATCGGAACCGCGTCCGACCCGCTTGAGGCGCGCACCGCGATCAAGGCCTTAAACCCCGACGTCATTACCCTCGACATCGAAATGCCAAACATGAACGGTTTGGAGTTTTTAGAAAAGATTATGCGTCTGCGTCCCATGCCAGTGATCATGGTCTCGACCCTGACCCAGCATGGCGCGGTAGCGACCCTAAAGGCTCTGGAGATTGGGGCCTTTGATTGCGTGGGCAAGCCCATGAACGGGGTTTCGGCCAAGGAAGCCTTTGCCGAGCTGGCCGATAAGGTCAAGATGGCGGCCCGCGCCAAGATGCGCGCCTTTAGCCAAGCGGTGGTCGCCAAGCCGCAGGCAGACGCCTTCAAGTCCGATGGCCGGGTTCTGGCGATTGGCTCCTCGACCGGTGGCGTTGAAGCCCTTTTGGCGGTCCTGTCCAATTTCCCAGCCAATTGTCCGCCGACCGTCATTACGCAACACATGCCCGCCAGCTTTACGGCCAGCTTTGCTGAGCGGCTCAATCGCAGCTGCGCGGCCTCGGTCTGCGAAGCCAGCGAGGGTGCGCCCCTAGAGGTTGGTCAGATCTATCTGGCGCCCGGCGGGGCTCAGCACCTAGAGGTCAGCGGCCTTGGCCAACTGCGTTGCCGTCTCAAGCCTGCTGATCTGGTCAATGGCCATCGCCCCTCGGTAGATGTGCTGTTTGAGTCTGTGGCGCGCGCGGTCGGGGGTCGGTCGGTGGGCTTGATCCTGACCGGAATGGGCCGCGATGGCGCGAAGGGTTTGAAGATGATGCGCGATGCGGGGGCCTCCACCCTTGGTCAAGATGAGTCCTCTAGCGTGGTCTACGGCATGCCCCGCGTGGCCTTTGAAATCGGCGCGGTAGAGCGTCAGGCGCCCTTGGAGCGCTTGGGTCCTATGGTGCTCAATCTTTGCAATCTAGACCGGCGGGAGAGGGCGTAATGCCAGCGGCCTCGGGAATTTCTGTTCTCATCGTAGACGACCAGATGACCATGCGCGCCCTGGTGCGCAATGGCTTGCAGCAACTGGGCTTCACCGAATTTCGCGATGCCGTGGATGGTGAAGACGCGCTGCGTCAGATCATTGCGCGGCCCAGCCATCTGGTCATATCCGACTTCAACATGCCCAAGCTGGATGGATTGGCCTTACTGCGTGCTATCCGTGGCCATCCCCCGATTGCCAAGACCGCCTTTATCATGCTGACCGGCCGTGCAGACCGCGAGTTGGTGCAACGCGCCGTGCAGTTCGGGGTCAATAACTATCTGGTCAAACCCTTCACCGTGACGATTCTGAAAGAAAAGATCGAAGCGGTCTTTGGACCCCTCACATGAGCCTCGTGTCACGCGAACAGGAGCCAATAGCGCTGCCTGAACGACGTGTGCACGTGGTTCAGGGGGAGCACTATGTCACCGATGATGCCAGTGTCATGCTGACCACCATCCTCGGCTCGTGTGTTGCCGCCTGTATTCGTGATCCCTTGGCTGGTCTGGGAGGCATGAACCACTTCCTGCTGCCTGGCGGTGAGGGTGAAGATGTGACGACCGACTCTGTGCGGTACGGCGCCTATGCCATGGAGGTCTTGGTCAATGGCCTCCTGCGGCAGGGCGCAAGGCGCGAGCGCTTGCAGGCCAAGCTCTTTGGCGGTGCGCGGGTCATCAGCGGCCTGACCGATATTGGCGATCAAAATGCCCGCTTTGCTGAACGCTATCTCAAGCAGGAAGGGATCAACTTTGCCGGTGGCAGCTTAGGCGGCGAACGGGCTAGGCGCATTCAATTTTGGCCCATTTCCGGCCGAGTTCGGCAGATGGCACTGGCCAAGGATGAGGCCAATGTGTTTGAAACAGAGCGGCGGACCAAGCCGGCTGCCCCGGTCGATTCCGGTGCGTTGGAGCTTTTTTGATCATGACACCCTCAAGTCCCGTCCAGGCGCTCGGCTCCACTGATGGCCAGGTCAGCCTGTCCGAGGTGATCCAGACCGCGGCGCTTGAGGCTCGTGACTTGGCAGGCATGGGCAATCGGTTCCAAGGCCTCGTGGCCGAACTGATGGCCTCCTCCCAAGGTGTAGGCGGCTCAGAACGGATTGTTCAGGCCCAAGGTTTGGATTCTTTGGTTCAACGCCTGTCGGCCCTATCCGCCTTTCTCGAAGCCCTTGGTCCGGGCCTGCCGCCCGAATGGAAGGTCAATCCAGCCCAAGCCAGTCAAAATCTAACCCTCGATCACTCCGTGCGCCGTTTTGGTCGCCGAGCCGAAGATCGTATTGCCGCGGCGACAAGGCCCGGCGATGTCGATCTGTTTTAGGGGTCAAATATGGCGTCTTCCCCCACCAACCCTAAGGCCAAGATCAATCTCGAGCGGGCGACCGTTCTGTTGATGGAGGCCAGTCCTCAAGGCATGGATATTCTGGTCCAGGTCCTCAATGGATTTGGCGTGCGCACGCCGCTTCGGGCCATGTCTGGAGCGTCTGCCATGGAGATGGTCAAGAGCCATCTGCTCGACCTGATCATCGTCGATGCCCAGCTTTCAGACATGGACGGCTATGATTTCGTAAAGTGGCTGCGCAGCTCAAAAATCGAGCCAAACTGCGCCGCGCCGGTGATTTTCATGTCCGGCCACACCCAAGTGTCGAACGTGACCAAGGGGCGTGATTGCGGCGCAAGCTTCTTGGTCGCCAAACCCATCGTTCCTCGCGTGCTTCTGGATCGGGTGATCTGGGTGGCCCGAGAAAATCGGGTCTTTATCGAGTGCCCAACCTATTCTGGTCCGGACCGCCGGTTCAAATTTGTCGGTCCACCGCCGGGAACCGAAGGGCGACGCCATGATGACCTGCCGTTAGAGGTGGGCACGGCGAGCACGCCCAACATGTCCCAAGATGCCATTGACTCCTTGCTCCAGCCTCAGAAAGCACAGCTGTGACGGTAACCAAACGCCGATTTGAAAACCGGCTTTCCAAGTTGATCAAGCTTCCCGGCGGCAAGACCGTTCAGGAGGCGATGGACGATGCTGAAAGCAATATGGAATCCATCCGCGATAAGGTCCTCAGTGCGATGGACAAAAAGGTCCTTCAGCTTCTGGATAGCGCTGCGTCGGTGACGGCTGACCCCAATCCTGCGGCCCTGACCAATTGCTACAATGTCGCCAACGAAATCTTTGCCCTCGCCGGAGCCTTCGGCAAGGCGCAGATGGGCGAGGCGGCCTATAGCCTGTGCGAACTGATCGATCGGTCGCGAGAGGCGGGCAAGTGGAGCGACCCTGCTTTCCAAGCCCATATGAACGCCCTTCGGCTGATGCGCCATGATGAGACCGAAGCGGGTCAAGAGGCTCGCAAGGTCGTTTTGACAGGGCTAAGAAGCGTTATCGATGCGGTAACCGGGCCTGCGCCCAAGGCACGGTAAGGGTCCTCGATCGCCTCAATCGCGTTCGACGAGCTTGCCTTGGTCTAGGACGCGGTAAAAGCAGGATCGAAAGCCGACGTGGCAGGCCCCGCCGTCGCCCTGTGGCAGGACCTTGATCCAGATGGCGTCCTGATCACAGTCCACGCGAAGTTCGGTGACCTTCTGGACCTGACCGCTGGTCTCGCCCTTTTTCCAAAGGGCTTGGCGCGAGCGGCTGAAATAGTGGGCCTCGCCCGTATCTATGGTGAGCTTCAAAGCCTCGGCATTCATCCAGGCCAGCATGAGAACCTCGCCGGTCTCAGCATGGGTCGCCACCGCCGCGATCAGGCCCTTATCGTCAAAGCGAGGGGCCAGATCGACACCGCGCTCTAAGGCCTCTTGATTTGCGGCGACGGGAAAGTCTGCCATCCGATCAGCGAGGATTGGCGAGGGCGAGGAAGCGGTCTTGCAGGGCTTGGTTGGTCTTGAACAGGCCCGTGAACCGCGTGGTGATGGTGCTAACATGACGGTGGTGAACGCCGCGCGTCGACATGCACTGGTGCTCAGCATCGATCATGACGGCAACGCCCGCTGGATCTAGGCTTTCATTGATCGCATCGACGATCTGCTGGGTCATGGTTTCTTGGGTTTGAAGGCGCTTGGCATAGATCTCGACGACCCGCGCCAGCTTGGACAGGCCCACGACCCGGTTGGTCGGCATATAGGCGACATAGGCCTTGCCGATGAAGGGGGCCATGTGATGTTCGCAGTGGCTCTCCACCTCAATGCCGCGCAGCATGACCATATCGTCATAGCCCTGCACATCTTCAAAGGTGCGCGACAGTTCGACGGCGGGGTCCTGGCCATAGCCTTGGAACCATTCGCCAAAGGCTTCGACGACGCGCTTAGGTGTATCGAGCAGCCCTTCACGGCGCGGATCATCTCCGGCCCAAGCGAGCAGGGTGCGAACGGCTTCCATGGCCTCTTCTCGGGTTGGCTTGATCAGACCTTCTGCGTCTGAACCGATATTGCCAATGAGGGTCCGGTCTTTTGCCAGAGCATCCATGGGAGCGTCCTTGGGGTTGAGTTGCGCCGGAACGAGGGTTCCGGATGACGCGTGACACCCTGCACCTCTACGATCAGAAAGCCCGATCGGATCAGTACGGTGGAAACCTGTGATGGCTAGTCTCAGGACAAATAGTTATATGGGCTTAAACTGGCTTTTGGCTAGCCCAACTCAGCCCCAACTTCGTTTTGAATGATGTCCATGACCCTGACGCTCCACGACACCTTGGCCCGCGACAAGCGCGCCTTTGAACCTGGCGACCGCAAGCGCGTGACGCTCTATGTCTGTGGGCCCACCGTCTATAACTATGCCCATGTCGGCAATGCCCGGCCGGTGGTGGCGTTTGATGTGCTCTATCGCCTGCTGCGGCGTCTCTATGGCAAGGACGCGGTGTTCTATGCCCGCAATTTCACCGATGTGGATGACAAGATAAATCTCAAGGCCACGGAAGAAGGCGTTGAGATCGGTGTGATTACGGATCGCTATATCGCCGCCTATCACGCGGACATGGACGCTCTTCTAGCCCTTCGGCCTAATCTGGAGCCGCGTGCGACGGAGCATATGGGCGATATTATCACCATGATCAGCGGCCTCTTGGCCAAGGGCGCGGCCTATGAGGCTGAGGGCCATGTGCTGTTCGACACCCAAAACTATGACGCCTATGGGCAGCTGTCGGGCCGCAATCTCGACGACATGATCGCAGGCGCGCGGGTCGAGGTGGCTCCCTATAAACGCCACGGAGCCGATTTTGTGCTGTGGAAGCCGTCAAAGCCTACCGAGCCGGTCTGGGACAGCCCCTTTGGTCCCGGACGTCCGGGATGGCATATTGAGTGCTCGGCTATGGTCGAGGCGGCCCTTGGCTCACCGATCGATATTCATGGCGGCGGTCACGATCTGATCTTCCCGCACCATGAGAACGAGATCGCGCAAAGCGTCTGCGCTAAGGCGGGTCCTGGTCATGAACATCCGGTCTATGCGCGCTATTGGATGCATAATGGTTTCCTGACCATGGACGCTGAAAAGATGTCTAAGAGCCTTGGCAATGTGCTCTTGGTTCACGATCTGGTGCAGCAGGTGCCCGGTGAAGCGATCCGCTGGGCGCTTCTGTCGGGTCACTATCGCGCGCCGCTCGATTGGACGGCCAAGCTTTTGGAGCAGTCCGTCAAGGCGCTGGACCGGCTCTATGGCGTGCTGCAACGGGCCAAGGCGGTCAATATGGACATTCTCGAAGATGACGAGGTCCTCGCCCCATTGATGGATGATCTGAACACCCCCTTGGCCTTTAGCCGCCTCTTTGCCTATGCCGATGATCTGGATCGCTCCATTCGCAATGGCACGGAGGATGGGCCGGAACATAAGGGCAAGCTGATAACCCTCGCAGGCGTGATGGGCTTTCTTCAGGCCGATCCGGATGCCTGGTTCAAGGGCGGCGCGGATGAAGATCTCAGCGCGCAGGTCGAGGTTCTGTTGCAAACGCGCAAGGCCGCGCGGGCCAATAAGGATTTTGCCGCCGCCGACCGCATTCGCGATGAGCTCAATGCCCTCAATGTTGTCGTTATGGATGGCCCGCAGGGCGCGACCTGGCGCTTCCGGGACACAGCAAATGACTAGTGTGCATGCCATTCGATCCGCGAAAAATGGGAAGGGACAATGACTAGCTTTTTTGAAAACCGCGCCGGTATTGCCGCGCCCGCTGAGATCGTCTGGGAGGTTCTCTACGACATTGAGAACTGGTCCCAGTGGAACCCGCTCTATCCAGAGGTTCAAGGCAATGTGCGGATTGGTGAGACCTTGACCCTAAAGCAGATCCTGCCCGGTGGTGAGGAAGAGGTCCTACGGCCGCGCATTACCGAATGGGTTCCACACAGCCACATCTATTGGCACATGTCTTGGATGGGCGGTCTGGTCAGGGCTCAGCGCTATTTTGAGATTGAGGCGGTCACTGAGACGGGCAGCATCTTTGCCAATGGCGAGGTCTTTCGCGGCCTTCTCGGCCCCTATGTCGGCAATCGGCTCCAGCGCCGCCTGAGGGCCGGCTATAAGCTGATGGGTGATGCCATGCGAGATCGCGCTCAAGCCCTCTGGATTGAAAGGGGCGGTAAGCCCCTCATAACCGAATGATCGACGACCTCTATTCCAGCCGCATTCTGGCCTTGGCCGCCAATATGCCCCGTGCGGGGCGGCTGGCCGCGCCCCAAGCCTCAGCCGAAAAGGTCGCAAAGCTTTGCGGCAGCCGGATCATTGTTGATCTCGTGCTAACCGATGGTCTGGTCAGTGATTTTGCTCAAGAGGTTCAGGCCTGTGCGCTCGGCCAGGCGTCAGCGGCAATTTTGGGGGCCAATATCATTGGGGCCACGGTCGACGACATCCGTCAGGCGCGAGACGCTCTGCGCGCCATGCTGAAGGAGGCCGGTCCAGCGCCTGAGGGCCGGTTTGCGGATTTGGGTGTCCTCGCGCCCGTAAGCGATTATCCAGCCCGCCATGCCTCAACGCTTTTAGCCTTCGAAGCGGCCTTGGAGGCAGTGACCAAGATTCATCGCTGAAAAGTGGCTCTATAGCCCCTAAAGCGGCGTCTTTTGCTGCCCATGCGGTTGGCGCGATTATGTGGGGATGGTACGACGGAGTTTCTAAGGTTCTGCGTTGAATCGGTATGATGGCGAGATGATTGGCCTCTATGACCGTACTATTGGCTTCGGGCTAAGGGCCTATAAGCTGATCCTATCGCCCCTGATTGGGCGGCAGTGCCGGTTTGAGCCCACCTGCTCGCAATATGCGGCAGCGGTCTTGATTGGCCATGGTCCCATTGGCGGGGCCGGGTTAGCGTTCAAGCGAATCTGTCGCTGCCGTCCGGGCGTGCCATGGGGTTATGATCCCCCTCCGCCGGGCGCGCGTGAGGCGAGGCTCGCGTTAAGGGATGGCCCTAAGGCCGCTCCCGTTTGGAAGTGTGATGAATGATTGATCTTGTCTTTCCTGACGGTTCGGTACGGTCCTACCCCGTCGGGACCCGTGGCCGCGATGTGGCTGCGGGCCTGTCCAAGTCGCTCGAAAAGAAGGCGGTTCTGATCAAGCTTGACGGGACGCTGCTCGATCTCGACCGTCCCTTGACCGCTGATCTGCTGACCGATGGCAAGATTGAGATTCTGACCCGTGACGCTGAGGACGCCCTTGAGGTGATTCGTCACGATACGGCCCACGTCTTGGCCCAAGCGGTTCAAGAACTTTTTCCCGGCACTCAGGTGACCATTGGTCCGAATGTTGAGAGCGGCTTCTATTACGACTTTGCGCGTGACGAGCCCTTTAGCCTCGATGATCTGCCCAAGATCGAGGCGCGTATGCGCCAGATCGTCGAACGCGATGAGCCCATCCGGCGTGAAGTGGTCGACCGAGACGCCGCTATTGCCGATTTCGAAGCCATGGGTGAGGCCTATAAGGCTGAGATCATCCGCGGGCTGCCCGACGGTGAGACTGTCACCGTCTATCATCAGGGCGCGGCTTGGAAGGATCTCTGCCGCGGCCCACACCTGCCCTCGACCAAACATGTCGGCAAGGGCTTTAAGCTGACCAAGCTGGCCGGTGCCTATTGGCGCGGTGATCAGAACAATGCCCAGCTGCAACGCATCTATGGCACGGCCTGGGCCTCTGAGGCCGATCTTGCCGAGCATATGACCCGGATCGAAGAGGCTGAAAAGCGCGACCATCGGCGCATTGGCAAGATCATGAACCTGTTCCACCTTCAAGAAGAGGGCAAGGGCATGGTGTTCTGGCATCCGAAGGGCTGGGCCCTCTATCGGACGCTGGAGGCCTATATGCGCCGCCGTCTCGAGAAAGAGGGCTATCAAGAGGTCAAGACGCCTCAGGTTCTTGACCGGTCCCTGTGGGAGAAGTCCGGACACTGGGAAAAGTTCGGCAAAAACATGTTTGTCTGTGAGACCGACGAGGGCGATACGCTCGCGGTCAAGCCGATGAACTGTCCCGGCCATGTTCAGATCTTCAATGTCGGTCAGAAGTCCTATCGCGACCTACCCCTGCGTATGGCCGAGTTTGGCTCCTGCCACCGGTACGAGCCCTCGGGTGGTCTGCACGGGATCATGAGGGTGCGGTCCTTCACACAGGACGACGCCCACATCTTCTGCCGCGAAGAACAGATTGAGGAAGAGACGACCCGCTTCGTGGCGCTGCTCAATTCGGTCTATGACCAGCTAGGCGTCACCTTGCACAGTATCAAGCTGGCCCTTCGTCCCGACGTCCGAGCCGGTTCCGACGAGGTCTGGGATCAGGCCGAGGCCAAGCTGGAGCGTGCGGCGACGGCGGCGGGTGTCAGCGTTGAACTCATACCGAACGAAGGGGCCTTCTACGGTCCAAAGCTGGAATTCCACCTGCGCGATGCTATCGGCCGGACGTGGCAGTGCGGCACCCTGCAGTTGGATTTTGTGACGCCGGAACGTCTGGATGCCGAATATATCGCTGAAAATGGTACAAAAGTGCGACCTGTTATGTTACATCGCGCCATATTGGGCACTTTTGAGCGGTTTTTGGGTATTTTAATCGAAAATTATGGTGGCGCTTTCCCGCTTTGGCTTGCGCCCGTTCAGGTGGTTGTGGCAACCATAACCTCAGACGCTGATGATTATGCGCGCACTGTAGCGGCAGCCTTGGCGGCAGTGGGACTACGCGTGGAAACCGACCTTCGTAACGAAAAGATCAACTACAAGGTCCGTGAACATAGTCTCACCAAGACCCCCGTGATCTGCGTTGTTGGCCGCAAAGAGGCCGAGACGGGCCAAGTCGCTTTGCGCCATCTTGGCTCGGACGGTCAGACCATCTTGACGCTGCAAGATGCGCTCAGCGCCCTTAAGCATCAGGCCACGCCGCCTGACCTGATGGAGCCTGCTGCGGCATGAACCAACTGGTTGGCATCTTAAAGGCGACTACAGGCCTTGCGACAGCGACGGAGTCTAGACCGCTCGTCCAATGTCGTGTGTCTGTGATCATGGTGGTGTACCGCACCGGACCAGCCTTGATGTCCAGCCTGCAGCATGTCTTGGACGAGGCCTTGGTTGACGATTTCATTATCGTCGATAATGGCTCGCCCGAAGAGGACGAGATTTTGCTTCGGTCTATTGCCGAGCGCGAGCTCAAGGTTCAGCTGATCCAGGGCCACGGAAATGTCGGGTTTGCCCGCGGTGCCAATATGGGGGCCAAGGCCGCCAAGGGCCGGGCACTGGTGTTCCTCAATCCTGATGCCTTCTTGCAGCCTGACTGTATCCGCCAGCTGGTTTTGGCCACCGATGGTCAGCCTTCGCCCTGCATTGTTGGCGCGCGGGTCCTGAACAAGGATGGCACCGAGCAGCGCGGATCGCGTCGCGGTGAGGTGTCGCCTCTGACCACGGTCTTGACTTTCAGCCATCTGGCAAGCCGCATTCCCGGCCTGACGCGATTTGAAATTCATCGTGAAAAAGAGCCTCTGCCCGCGGTTCCGATTGCTGTTCCGACCGTGTCGGGTGCCTGTTTCTGCGCCAGCCAGCTGGATTTTGAGCGGTTGGGCGGTTTCGATGAGGGCTACTTCCTCCATGTCGAAGATATCGACCTGTGCTGGCGCGCGCGCCGCATGGGCGGCACCGTCATTTTCCAGCCTCATGCTGAGGTCATTCACCTTGGCTCCACCAGCCTGACCCATCCGGTTAAGGTTGAATATTGGAAGGGTCTGGGCCTTGCGCGCTATTTCCGCAAGCGCGCCGACAATCCTTGGCGGCGAATTTCGGCGACGCTCATGTCGCCCATGATCCTTCTGGTCTCGGTCTTGAGGCCCCTCCTGCGCCGTCGTCAGCGCTAGATCGCGGCCTTTAGAGAAAAGGCCCCAGCGCGGGCCAGTGATGAGGGCGGGGTCTTGCCCAAACGCTCGCAGATCCACTGTCCGGTCTGAATAAGCCTCTCCAAATCCAATCCGGTCTCGAACCCGCCTCGGTGTAGCATATTGACCAGATCCTCGGTGCCAATATTGCCGGTCGCGGCGGGCGCAAAGGGACAGCCGCCGATCCCGCCGCAGGAGGCGTCTAAGATGTCCACGCCAGCCTCGACCCCCGCATAGGCGTTGGCCAGACCGGTATTTCTGGTGTCATGAAAGTGAAGGCGAAGGGGTTTGTTGCCAATCACCTTGCGCACCGCTTCAACACGCCGCCGCACCATCCAAGGGTCCGCCGCGCCGATCGTATCGGCTATCGCCACCTCATCGACCCCCAGAGCCGCTGCCTCTGCGCACAGGCTGGCGACCCGATCCTGTGCGATTTCGCCGTCAAAGGGACAGCCGAAGGCGGTGGACAGGGTCATGGTCACGGGCGGGCCGCCTTGGGTCTTCTTGAGGTCCATAATCTGGGCGAGGACCGCCATCTGTTCGTCGGTCGTTGAACCTTGATTGCGAATGCCGAACCCATCGCTGGCACAAACCACGACATTGGCCTCATCGCAGCCCGAGGCGACCGCGCGCTCCCAACCCTTGAGGTTCAGGACCAGCCCAATGCGGGATCGGCCAACCGTCGCGCTAAGCGCGGCGGCAATCTCTTCGGCCCCAGCCATCTGGGGCACGCGGCGCGGATTGACGAAGGAAACCGTCTCGATCCGCTGAATGCCGCAGGCCTCGAGCCGGGCGATGAAGTCGAGCTTTTCTGACGGTTCGAGCAGAACGCTTTCATTTTGCAGACCGTCGCGAGGCCCGACCTCGACCACCGTGATGAAACGAGACATTAGCGGGGCTCCGCAGCGAGGGTGTCGGTTAGGGGGCGATAGAGGGTCAAGGTTGTTTCTCGGCCATTGGAATAGTTCAAACCGGAGACGGTTCCCGCCTTTTCGGCTCGGGTCTTGTCGCGGACCATGGCCTTGTCGAAATCGGCCTGTTCGCGGCTTTCCACGATGGCGGGACGACCTTGGGCGAGGGCGGTGGCGGCGGCGGCTCCATCGGCCAAGATCGTATTGGTACCGAGGGCAAAGACCAGACTGGGCTCGGCATAGCCTGCCACGGTCACCGGCCCGGTAATCATGCCTGAGCGCGGTGCCAGACCTGCCCTATCGAGGGTCTTCGCGGTACGACTGGACAGCATCAGCGGATCCAGTCCAGGCACCAAGACGCCTGCGAGCACGCCATGGGCGGCAATGCCAAGTCCGCCTGCAAAGGCTAAGGCAGCGACGGGCGCCTTCCGAACCAAGAGGAGCGCGCCTGCAAGGCCGGCTGCCGCGAAGAGGGCTGCGCTCAGGGCTGCTGGCGTCAGGTCGCCGGGACCGCCATAGCGCGATAAGGCCAAGATGCTGATACTCGCAAAGACGGCGGCTCCAAGCCCTGAAAGGGCTGCGCCGCCGTAGCGACCGACGCGTCCGATCTGATGTTGGCTTGCCGCGGCAATCAGCCAAGCCAAGGCCCCATAGGTGGGCAGGGTATAGTGAACCAGTTTGGTCGGCATGGCCTCGAATACCAGCCAAGAGGGGATCAGCCAGCATAGGGCGAACCGCACACCCGGCTCCTTGCGATGGGTCCACCCCAAGATCAAGGCCGCTGGAAGCATGAACCCCGACGGGAAGGTCAAGAAGGGCGCAAGCAGCGTGTGAAGACCCGTCGGCGCGCCATGGCTCTCATGGCCCCCTGCCAGTTTGGGGGCCAGATCACCGCCGATGGCCGCGCCCCAGAAGGCGCCGTCCGTCGCCACGGTAATGGCAATGGCCCATGGTCCGACAATGGCCGCAAAGATCACCAGGCCCCAGATCCAGCCCAGATCCTTGGCCCACGGCGCCTTGCGATCTGCGGCCCACAGGCTAAGGCCAGCAAGGGCGACCACCATCGGCCCAATCGGACCCTTGACCAAGGTTGCGACCGATAGGCCGACCCAGAACAGGATCGGTGTGCGCCAACCCTCAGGCCGCTCACCGCGCGAGGCGGCATAAAGACGGCCCAAGGCGGCCATGGCGAGCGTTGTGGTGCCGCAAAGGACCGCGTCGGTCTTGGCGATCGAGGCCTCGGTGGACAGAATAAAGCTCGCGCCCAATACCGCCCCGGCAATCAGTCCCCCGCGCGGACCGAAAAAGGCCGCAGCGCCCCAAGCGCAGGCCGCCGCCGCCAGCATCGCGCCGAGCAAGGAGGGAATGCGATAGGCCCAGATTTGACGGGCTTCGACGCCGGAAAAGAGGCTGACACTGGCGGCCTGTAGCCAATGGATGCCGACGGGCTTCTTATCGCGCGGCTGGTCCTGATAGTTGATTTTGACGAAGTCGCGGGTCTCGAGCATCTGCGCTGTGGCCTGAGCAAAGCGCGACTCATCGCGATCCAATGGCGGCAGGGCAAAGACGCCTGGCAGGCCAGCGATCATGGCGATCAGCGCCGCCACTATGGGGCCGCGCACACCGCTCGACCAACGATCCAGAAAGGAGTTCATCATGGGTTCAAGATAGCGCCGAAATTGGCATCCGTCTTGGTCTTGCATCGCCCCTCTGCCCTTGGCCTGCGAAACCGGTTATGAGGGGAGCGAATTTGGATAGGATCTCATGACCCCTGACGTTTCCATCGTGGTGCCGGTGTTCAACGAAACCGGCAATGTCGGCCCTCTGGCACGAGAAATTGCCGCCGCCTTTGCGGGTCAGGCCTATGAGATGATTTTCGTCGACGATGCCAGCACCGATTCGACCCGGGCCGATCTGATCGCCTTGAAGGCAGACTTGCCGAGCCTTCGCGTCCTGTCCCATCAGCGCAATAGTGGTCAAAGCCGTTCGGTCCGCACCGGTATATTGGCCGCTCGCGCAGCCATTGTGGTGACCATGGACGGAGACGGCCAGAACGATCCTGCTGACGCACCGCGCTTGGCCGCCCGTCTTGTGGCAAGCCCAGATCACGTGGCTTTGGTCGGTGGCCAAAGGGTCAAGCGACAGGACAGTCTGGCCAAGAAGTTTGCCTCAAAGGTCGGCAACGGCGTGCGCAAGCGCCTCCTCAAGGACGGGGCCGCCGATACGGGATGCGGGCTAAAGGCCTTTCGGCGCGAGGCCTTTTTGCGCCTACCCTATTTCGATCACATCCACCGCTATCTGCCCGCCCTGATGATCCGCGAGGGCTATCAGGTCGGCTTCGAGCCGGTCGGTCACCGTGCGCGCATGGCGGGGGCGTCGAAATATACCAATCTGGGCAGGCTCTGGGCGTCGCTGTCGGACCTGTTGGGGGTCATGTGGCTCAATAGCCGCTCACGCCTGCCGGGTGTGGTGGCGGAGGACTAGGGGCCTAGGTCAGGACCGTGAAGATCAAGGTCGCGACCAGCACATCAAACAGACGCGGCACCAAGAGGCTGATGGGCCGAGGCACGGGACGGATAGGGTAGGTGAGGGCCATGAGGGGCTCCGGCTAGGACCTGTCGATCCCATGGCCGCAGCAAGATCAGAGCCAGTCATGGCTTTGGCTCACGTCTTAACAATACACTGTAATTGTTGAATAATATTTTCAGAAGTTTTCGGGTGCTTTCGCTTGGCACAGCCGATCTTGCCGGGGTGGCGGTTCTGACTCGGCGCAGATTGCCTAGGCGTCGGTGGTGTAGCGCCGGTACCACTCGACAAAGCGCGGTAGGCCGACCTCGAGCGGCGTGGTGGGATGATAGCCCGTCAACCCAGCGATCTTGGAAATGTCGGCGTAGGTCGCGGTCACGTCTCCGGCCTGCATATCGGTGAAGATCTTCTTGGCGGGGATGCCGATGGCCTGTTCGAGGATCTCGATCATCTTCATCAGACCGACGGGCTGACTATCGCCAATATTATAGACCTGATGGCGCTCAGCCCCTTTGCCGGGCGGCGGGCAAGGGATCAGGCCAAGGATGCCGTCCACAATATCGTCAATATAGGTGAAGTCGCGGGCCATCTGGCCCTGACCAAAGACGCTGATGGGACGCCCAGCAAGGATCTCACGGCTGAAGCTATAATAGGCCATGTCCGGGCGGCCCCACGGGCCATAGACCGTAAAGAACCGCAGTCCCGATTGGGGCAGGTCATAGAGATGGGCATAGGAGGCGCTCATCAGCTCGCAAGACCGCTTGGTCGCGGCATAGAGCGAGGCCGGGGCGATGGCGGGGTCCTGCTCGCTAAAGCCTTGGCCGTTCAAGGGCCGATCCCCATAGACCGAACTGGACGAGGCATAGATCAGATGGTTCAGGCGCGGCGCGTGGCGGCAGGCCTCCAGCACACTGAGATGACCGGTCAGGTTGGAATGGGCATAGGCAAAGGGATTGTCGATCGAGTGGCGCACGCCCGCCTGCGCGGCCAGATGGATGACGCAGTCCGCGCCGCTATCCTTGACCAATGCGGCCATGGCACCCGTATCGGCAATATCCATCCGCACCATCCTGAAACCCTTGTGCAGGATCAAGGTCGCGGCGCGCGCCTCTTTCAGGGCTGGATCATAATAGGCGTTGAAACTATCGACGCCGACAACCTCGTGACCGGCAAGAAGAAGCCGTTCACATACCGCTCGGCCGATAAATCCTGCCGCACCGGTCACAAGAAGGGTCATGGCTCGCCTAACGCGCTGCAATCGGCGCATCTTCGCCGTATCCAGCGACTGTTTGCCATGGATTGAGCCCCGTTTCTACTGCGCCCGCCTTGCGGTATAGAGCCTGCAACATCCGATCCCAACACCCATAGGCCAATCATGACCGACAGACCTTCGATCCTCGTGGCAGGCGGTGCCGGGTTCATTGGGGCCCAGACCTGTAAGGCGCTCTATCAGGCGGGCTATCTGCCTGTGACCCTCGATAATCTGAGCACGGGCTATGAGGGGGCCGTCAAATGGGGCCCGTTCCATAGGGGCCATCTGCGCGACCGCGAGTTGGTGATGCAGCTCGTCCGTGACTATGACATCAAGGCGGCGATCCATTTTGCCGCCTATAGTCTGGTCGGCGAGAGCGTGACTAATCCGGCCAAATATTATGACAATAATGTCGGGGCCGCGACGATCTTCGCCTCAGCCCTGATCGAAGCTGGCGTCGAGGCGCTGGTCTTTTCCTCAACGGCGGCGGTCTATGGCGTGCCAAGCGTCTCGCCGATCCCAGAGACCCATGCCACTGTGCCGATCAATCCCTACGGCGCCTCTAAGCTCGCCTTTGAGGGGGCCTTGCGCTGGCTGGGCGAGGCCCATCCCTTCCGCTGGACGGCGCTGCGCTATTTCAATGCAGCGGGCGCGGACCCTGACGGCGAGGTCGGTGAAAGCCATGTGCCTGAGACCCACCTGATCCCGCTTCTATGCCAGGCCTGCCTCGGTACCGGCAAGGGCCTGACCGTCTTTGGTCAAGACTATGACACCCCCGACGGCACCCCGATCCGTGACTATGTCCATGTGGTCGATTTGGCGCAGGCCCATGTGCTGGCCGTCGCTCGCCTGATTGGCGGCGGGGATAGCCGTATCCTCAATGTCGGTACCGGTGAGGGCGTCACGGTCATGCAGATGATCGAGGCGGCAGAACGCACCCTTGGCCTGAAGGTGCCCTATCAGGTCGGCCTGCGCCGCGCCGGTGATCCGCCCAGCCTTGTGGCCGACAGCCGCCAGCTTAAGGC
>Ga0214919_10001638_pt1 | contig 36251 bp, 30 predicted proteins | sample LL1503_MetaG_FD_177994 | JGI IMG/M metagenome (GOLD analysis project Ga0214919, IMG submission 177994) | Freshwater microbial communities from Lake Lanier, Atlanta, Georgia, United States - LL-1503 | ecosystem: Environmental > Aquatic > Freshwater > Lake | place: USA: Georgia | collected...
ACAATGTAATGTCCAAGTCAATGTCCTTGCCCAATAAGAGTGGTTTCATAATATCTTCCATCATTTTAGGACCAAAAATGCCGCGATTCTCAAACGCACCGAAAATCGCATGGACATCGTATTTAAAGACATTTCCCCATGGACGTTTGATAATATAATTGTCCAATGTATCCCAGTCATATTTTAGTATTAGCATAACGGCGACAATACCTCCGGCAGACACACTATGTATCGTTTCCACATTCTCAATGTCCCAAAATCCGCGCTGGCTGGTTTCTTTCAATGCACCATACGCCAATACGCCAAATGTCCCGCCGCCCGAAATCACCAAATGTTTGATCAATGGGGGTGTTTTTGATTGTTCGCTCATTGTCTATAATATAACACGAACGTTTATATTTTTATTTCTATTTTATTTTTTTCCCTGATTTTTTTCATAGACATATAGTAATATTACAATATGTCTTGCTTTTTATTTACGACGGATAGTGATGCGGTCGGGAAACTCGATATTGATGATTTGTATCAAAATAAACAAAAACGGGATATGCGCCAAGTTTCCATTTTCAATAAAATATTAAACCGAATCCACCATCGGATTACCATTACGGGCCGCGGGCGCAAAAACGAACAACACATTTGGTTCACCATTCCCGAATACATTTTCGGGGAGCCGGTATATGATAAGGCAGAATGTATCGCATATATCATAGCCAAATTGGAGGAAAACAAGTTTCATATTCGATATTTACATCCGAACACACTGTTTGTATCGTGGGCAAATTGGATTCCCTCGTATGTTCGTAACGAATATAAAAAACGTACAGGCGTTACAGTCGATGAACAGGGACAGGTGATTCGACGAAAGGACGAGCCCGAAATGCTTGATATGGGCGACAACCAAGACCCGGATTCCCGAATGTTAAATGCAGGGTCGATGAAAAACGGAGGAAAGACGCAAAAAGATTACACTCCGATACGTCAATATAAACCCGCTGGTCATCTCGTATATAATCCAGATATGTTTGAACACGTTGAGAAAAAAATTACATAATGTCCAAGATCACACTCGTTTCACCATTTCGATAATTTTCGAATAATTTGGCGTTTCTATATATTTCATATCATAGACGTACGCAAGCAACTGTCCAAGATTCCCGTCAGATGTAGCATTCGTCTCCATTTTCACGCGTTTTCGCGCCTGGTTTTTGTAGTGCAAAATGTGGTTTTCTGCATATGGATAACCGTCCTGTACGGCGCAATCTTGGACATTCTCCCACTGTATATGTCGGTTTCCCAACATGTATATGTAAATATATATCACTGATATCAGGTCGTCGCGGCGAGACCCGCTAATCCCATCATGTATGTGAATACTTACAAATTTAGGCGTTCCAAGAATGGTTGTATTGTCGGTCTTGGACACTATGTGTTTTTTTTCCTCATTCACATATACAGTTGAAAGTCCAAAGTCGATCAAACACAGTTCGTCGCCCTTCCACATAAAGTTTTGCGGTTTTAAATCGCGATGAATCACATACTCACCGTGAATGCTATCCAATATATTTACCATTTTTATGGCGACTGCAACCGCGTCATTTTGGAATATTTGTCTGGTTCGAAGCCAATCTTCCAAAGACACGTCGAATTTGGTCATTATTAATACCGGTTTTAGCATGTATATTCCGTACCAATACACATAGGGTATGTGTTTTACTCCTTTTGATCGAAGATAATGTAAGAGGGTGGTCTCGTGTTTTAAATTATTTAAGGACATATCCAAGATTTCTATTTTGATGGCTACTATTTCATTCGTTTTCGTGTTTTTTCCACTATATACTTGTCCAAATTGGCCTTGGCCGATCTTGGACAGTACCGCATATTTTTTGTTGATTATGATATCCATTTTGTTAATTTGTCGTTTGATGCAGCCCTTATAAGACTATATTATATATTGATAATATAATATGAAATACCCACCTGTTTATACCTATATCATATTAATTATAATCGCGATTATTGGATACTTCGTCGGTTCTATCATCAGAACGAATCAGGAATCTATGCGCACAATGCCGCGACCGACGCGACATCCAATGATCCCCATTTACAATAATTCCGCACCAGTATTTGGTCCATACCAGGCAGAAACCATGAACCAATTGATCGACCAAAACATATACAATTATTTTGACGACCGAGGTGTGCCGTATTCGAACACTATACAACTGTATGAGAGCATTTGCGTGAATAACGGGAACGCGTCGAATAAAACAAAGAGTCAATTAACAGACATCGGGTATTACATCTTGGACATTGTGATTCCAAACATACCTACGGTTACGAATCCAACGCCATCGGTGTCGTGGCCGGCAATACGTTGGACGGGAATGCCCCCATTCGCAGTTCATATATCCCCCAGACCGACATATCTCATTTATGCAGGGCAACCGCAAGATAGTTTTTCATATCAATATCACGCCGCGTCATTCCAGCCTGGGTTTAATAACACGTCAAACAATAATACACACTCGCAAGGTTCAACCACGCCAAGCAGTCCGCCCGCGGATACTGGCGGGGGGTCGGGTGCATCATCAAATAATCAATGCGGAATATGCACGGATTGTGTAGCTACTGCATTGGGATTGACGAATGAATCTGATAGCACTACTGCTGGTACAAGTGGTAGCAGCACGGCTGGTACTGCGAATTACACACAGGTAGTCCAATCCGTATCAGCAACGGGTAGTGTAGCATACACTTCAATCGGTACAGCTAAGGTGAATTCCAACACTACGATTGTGGGGTCGGATGTAGTGAGTGGTTATACAATTACAGATGCATCGCAAAACAATATGGTCGTGCCTTCGCCATTGCACGAATTCATTACCACAGACATCATCAATAAGTATTTCATTGAATCCGGACCCAACCAAGGAAAACCGACACAGGCGGCTATGGATTTATTCAATGAATATAGTCAAGGTCGAAGTCCAATGGACGATTTTCATAAGAACAAATTGCGAGATGTTGTATATTATGTAATGCAAAATATTATTCCTGGATTACCCACACTTCAATTACCTCGATCTTATGTGGAATGGGTACCCATCGTATGGCTGAGCAAGAATTCTACGTCACCCCAACAATCCTAAGTTGGTGGGGCGCATCATTGTATATGCATATATTATATATATACAATGAACTCGTTTTATAGTTGGTTTGATTCAATATTCGAAAATTTGTCCAAGCCAGTGTATTATACACTGGTTACCACGTTTTATCTAATGTATTTCGCAACTATATTTGGTATTGCGTATATTCAACCCAAATATTTAGACACTCTTAATAAATTCATTCATATATTTATTGGCGTTATCTTAGTATTGCGCTTCAATCCATATAGAACATTTACGTGCAGCAAAAATGACCAATTATTTATTTTTGCAAGCGCGACAATGTTGCTATTAAGCACTGGAATTACGGCGACATTTGAAAAATATGTGAAACAATATATATAATGCGCGCAATGCGACTTCTCGAGAAGATGAGTTTGCCTACTATGATACTATCAACTATAATCGCGCTCGTGGTTATCTATTTCGTATATCATTTGTTTAGTTCGACAACTGAAGTATATTACTATTACGTGGATGAGTTTAATGCAAATTCAAAGATTTTGTCGATGGAAAAGGACAAAACTTATACCAACTACATACATGCAAAATTGTACGATAAGCAACACAATCATGTAGGAGAGATGTCTTCCGTCAATTTCCATCAAATTATTGCTGAGAAGAATCGCGTAACTACACTGACTACCTACATTACTAAAAATGGATCAATTACATGCAATCTATTGTATGAAACCACACCGGATACGCACTATCTATATGGTAAAGTAGAAGATATTATTACAGAACATGAAACCGGTATGTATAAGGGTAATACGGTGGCTTTGCAGCTTCACGGAAAGCCCGACGGCGAGCGGGAAATAACTATCAGGACATCAAAAAAATGGTTTTAGATTGTATTGTAGGATAATCCATATATACGGAAAACATGTATTATATACATAAACATGTTTTCGATTCAACAATATATTGACCAAGAACGAAATAATCCGGATCTCCAATCCACATTGGATATCGAATCTATATTACGTGCGGCCGAAAATGTGGATATGGATTACTTGGGGGGCAAAACATTACACACATTTTCTCGTGAGATTGTCCAAGTTTTGCGCGAAAATAATTTGGACCAAACACAAATCCAGGAAATTTGCGGAAAACTGTCCGAATACCGATTGATAAATGAAATTTATCAATTGCACAAAGGAAAACACGTACGCTGGTTACGAAATGGTCGTCTTACGAACGGCGGAATCGTAGTGGATGTGAAATTCTTGGACAGTGGGACGCACATTTTATGTAAGAATAAGCACATGTTCATTCAATATAAATATGATGAATGCGTTACATTCCAGCGATTTTCGGAAGACGAAATGATTATTTTACAAGTTGTTTCCAATATTGCGGCGTAGTTTTCTCGTTTTGCTTTGGAGAACTTCATATACAGACCGCCTTCGTGTTTTCGGCGTCTTTGATACTAAATAGAAGAACTCGCGTATATGGTACATGATTTTTTTGGAAACTAAAATGTCGGTCTCCGTCTCGGCCGGCGAGATTGGATGACGGTTTAATTCATAGCCATGGTTCTTATACCAAGTGATCATCTGCGTTTTCAGATCGCAGTTTATATTTCGCGCAAATGCTTGTCCAAGATTACTATCTAAAAACCGATCAATAACGGTTTTTTTACTTAATCCATGAAAATACGGTTTCGGTTGTATATAAAACATATATCGTGTTTTCATTTTCGGGAAGAATGTATTATCTATAAAACACAATTCCGTTTTGGGTGGTATTAAAATACATTGAATTAAATCACTATATGTTTTTGCGTGAGTTGTGCGTCGATGTTCTACTACTTCGCCGTTTATTTTGAATGCACGAATAATCTGGTTAAATAAACCGCTCATATTATAATGTTCTTCAATAAAATCGGTAATAAAATATGTCCATGTATCGGGAATACATTGAGTATTCGTATAAATATGAACCCCTCCACAAATTCGTTGCTGTTTTTTGTAATATAAAAATTGCAAAATGCTCACGATTCCACATCGGAAAAATTCGGGATACAATGCGAGAAGTTTTTTAACAAGAATTGATGGTTCTGGTAATAGTAGCGTAACATGTTCTTTGCCCACATCATCCAAGCACGTATATAATAAATATAGGTCGGAAAAAGACCCGATGGTCTCATCTAAATCAAATATGAAATGTTTTTCGCGTTTTATATGCTTGTAACATTGTGTTAATCCAACTCCTCTATACACACATACATCATCTTCGCTACTTTCATTCATATATCGGAATTATATTATAGGAAGATGTTGTAATATACAAATATTATGCGCGAAACTATATAGTGATTGCGTTATTATATTATGTATATCATGAACCGCGCTCAACAAATGGAAGCTGTGCAAAAAACGGGGTTAGAACTATTCAAAAAAAAGAATGCAGATTACGGGGATGCATTTGCGAAATATGGAGTCATTGGGGTTTTAATGCGAATTGAAGATAAAATTCAGCGCTCCATGTCTATTACCAAGAATGGTGTGAATTTGGTGGATGATGAATCGATACGGGATACGCTGTTGGACTTGCATAATTATGCCGCCATGGGCATTATGTTGCTCGACGAAGACAGTAATTCCTTATCCCAAAAACATAGACATGCTGATCGATAAGTAGGTCGGTAACATGTTCGTCAATATATCATCAGTACAATATGCACATTGTACTGATTTTACACCATTGAAGATTTCAATCCGCCAATGCCCTTCGGGCAATCTGGTGGTGCTGCACGGCACGCCTTAATTTCCGGTAGAACCAAACCCACCTGCACCCCGTTCCGAGTTTTCAAAAAAATTATCGCCCACCAATTCGACTAAAATTGGGCGCAAATCCGGCGCGCAAATTTGCAAGAGACGATTATGCTTTTCGATCATATACGGCGGAGAACCACTGCTCATGTTGCGAAATGCACCAATAATGGGACCGCGATATCCACTATCGATGATTCCAACACTGTTCGCCAACATCAATGGTGTTTTGGAAATACTCGATCGAGGATACATATAATATCCGGTGGGGCGCCCACGTTGCGTAATTGCATCGTAAATATGCATTTCACATTTTACATTCATAGAGGCGAACTCCGTATTTAGACTACCAAATTTGGTATCCTTGGGGAAAAAAAGGTCGAATCCTGAATTGGGATACTTCGAAGTGCGTACGCTATGATTGTGTTGCGCTACTGCATTTTGGTATTTTTGCAACAGTTCTTGATCAGACGAATCGACGGACAAATATAGAATAGCATAATTCGAAGGCGAAAACATGGCTTGTTATATATGATATACAAGCCACGAGTTTAAATCTTTTTGAGAAAATGTTTAGCGCAATTTCTAAAGTTATGTTATAACGAGAATGAGCGAAGAAGATGCATCCATATATAAAAAAATGGACTTTGAATTAGAAGAAAAGATGGTAAACGGTATTAATTATCACACATATGTTTTGCCGAAAGGAACGACTATTTATCGAGGAGATACGGTCGCATATTTAGATTATACCAAGTCGAATGATGACTTACCGAATTTGGCGAAACCCAATACCTTTTTCACATTATTCGAGAACGAGGCTAAAATGTATGGCGTTCCGCTTGAATATAAAACAACTGCCGCTATGTATTTATTGGCTATGGATCAACATGATACTAACAGTGCGTTCTATGATAATGCGCCAAGTAATATCAAACTATTATTAAAACAAAATTACGGGTGGGAAAGTGGAATGCGCGACTCTGATGCTGGTAAAGATGATAATGTCGCAGAACACATATGCAGTATCGGATTAGATGGATATGCTTCTGAACCAATGGATGGTAGCGGCATGAGACCGAAATTACCATCGGAATTGCTAATATGTGGGAATAAGAATGTACAATTTGAACAAATAGCAAAATTGACCAGGCGCGAATTAGAATCTCAGATTGATAAATATAATTCGCGCAAAGCGGCTGAACAAACGAGCAAGGGTCGAAAAAGTAGGCCGGAAACAGAAGAAGAAACATCGCCAGAAAAAGGGAGCGGTTTATTTGGACCACCCACGCCAGAAAAAGGGACACCCATAAAAAGGAGACCTGGCTTATTTGGATCAGATTCTGATTCAGAAACAACACCCATAAAAAGGAGACCTTGCTTATTTGGACCAGATACACCCCAAAAAGGAGGGAAACGAAAATCCAAAAAAGCAAAGAAAAATCTAAAAAGAAAAACGCGCCGAGCAACACATAAATAGGCGCCAAGTTATTTGGAATCATGTTCCAAATAACTCTATTTTATACATTGGTTTCCGAAACCAACCCACTACGCTTAAAATCTTTCCATGAAATGGCCTTTCCTTCGACTTGAGCCACAACATCTGTCTCGCGTTCTTTATCCAAATTATCCGCGCGACGAACGGCGGAATCTAAATACAAATCCTTCAAATGCCGTCCAATCATCACAGACCCCTGTTCCTGGTCCAATTGTCCGTCTTCAATTAACTTTAACACAATCAGAAATTTCGTCATAATGGTAAGATTGATTTCATCCTTCATCGTACGAGTAAAAATATCCATGTAATTGTCGTAGAGAAACGAACATTCTGTATGCACAATATTGAAAAATTGCTCAGGCGACTGCGATCGCAATTGAGCATGCTCTATTTTCAATGCTTCAATGCGGCGAATATTATCGCGAATTTTTGTGCTATGTTTTAGACGTCGAATATGATCGGTATTATCCTGATATTCCATTTCACTGGACATCCTCTTCAAATTCAAACGCTCATCCTTACTCAAATTCATGTTATATATGGGTTATTGAAATTGTTTTTATGTATATTCAAGGCTTTATAATATATGAAAAGAATGTATATTATAGATTAAATATACATGTCCAGCGACGCAACGACGACACCCATAGAATTCATAACTAAATATTTTGTACCACCGGATACAATGCAATACATGAAATGGGGGCAAGCGGGTTTAGTGATATTTTTTTTCGGGGTCATGTTCGCAGCCATTGCTTATACATACATATACATCAATTACTACACATATCAAGACCGAATTAGTGTAATTACCAACGCGTATTTGTTTGGAAAAAACCCGCAGCAGCAATTTGAAAATTATATCAAAAATGCCCAGGCCGAAACAATTTCCGCCGCATTAAATGATATTCAATCCGCGGGCAACAATTTGAGCACGGCAAACGAACGATTGAACAGCAACGCATCCAGATTAGCACGTAAGATAGATACGGACGTCCAAGATAAATATGCAGAGTCAAATAGTTTAGGCATCTCGATTCAAAAGAACATAGCTAAATTAAGGGACACCATTTCGAAGTTGGGTGGGGCGTTTGTTCTGAATAATTATATGACGGACGGGGCAGTTATGACTACACAGGAGGTCAAAGCAAAGGGCACCTAATCGCGCATGATTGTATGGAGTAAAAAACGCGCTATAATATAATGACACAGTTTGTACCAATTACATATTATTCATACAACACTCCATCATATTATGGGTGCATTGCACTGCTTACATTAATCGGAGCATTTTATATAGTGCTCAATTTAGCATTAAAATATGAAATGTACAACAATATAGACAAATGCGACCCGATGTATTACTATGGGCAACCCTGCCGTAATGAAATGGCTACTGCATTATTAACGAACCCCACATTCTTAGAAGCAAAACACGCATTTTACGACAAAGTTGCGAAATATGACGCATCCAACAATGTATATATTGGCGCCCAACAAGACACCGAAAATGATGAAGCATCAATCAATCAAGCAAATACATCCATACAAACCAATTTAGACGGAAATCAGGCATTTACGGATAATACAATCGGTGAGATTAACGACATTACCGATTTTGCGAAAATGCTTTCCGGGAAATATTTAGGAGATGTGCAAACTCTATTGAGTTCGGTGAAAAATGCAGATAGCACAGTAGAAACACAATTACAAACCATCCCGTCACAAATGGAAATATTGAAAAATCAAATCGATACGGCGTTTATTACACCTACCATGACGCGGTATAGTGCCCCATTAAAAAAATTATACAAATCATTGACCGACATGACCTTAAACTCGAATGAATATGCATAATACACATGGAAAAAATCATCATCCATGTGTATTACTTTTTCTCCATTACAATATATATTCGTTTCAAAATGAAAAATTCTAGCGACCTTTCTTCCGGATTACTCATCACAATCATATTTTTAGCCATAGTAGTTATTTTTACCACGTTTATGGCTGCGCGCAAGGTAGTCCCGTACAATGCGGGATCAAAATACGAGACTATGAGCGTCGAAGGATTCTCCGATCAAAATCTGCGCCCGCAGCACTATGCTACTTATCCCGGCGGTCAATCCACGGATGTGAAGGATCAGTACTTAATCAAGAGCACTGCAGCCGATACCACTGCGCAGCGCGTTCCGGGCCTTTCTGGCGTATTTGGTCCAGGTGAAACGACAAACAAGATGTTGGATATCTATTCTACCGCACAGGGGAGCTTAGCAGACAAATGCGCGAGCACATCGTCTGAAATGAGCAATTCCATGGGGTACTTATGCTTGAACCAGGATCAATTGAAACTGCTTACCACCCGTGGAGGCAACCAAACCTGCACGACTTGCACAAAGTAAATGCACGTGCATCTACTCAAAGGTTAGCATGCAATGCTCACAATAACGAATCGTTTGAGAACGATCGATGTCTATATCAATCACATCGGTGGTAATGCTATGAACGCAATAACTTTGCAAATATGAACGGACTGAGCTACAAATCTGCCGATATACCCCATTTCGTTTAGACGGCTCCGTCCGCTCAAGTGATTCCAGCGCTTTAGCCATGCATTTGATATCTACAGACATAATACTATATAAATACCGTATTCGTACTTATATAGTTTATACAATTTAGTTTTTACAGAAAAAATAGTCACCCAATCGCGACTATGCGAAACGCATATTCAATGGTTTATACATACATCGCCAAAAAACTCTGATTTGGCTCTTTACATTCAATCAGTTTTTTCACATGTTCATTGGTAACAGTCAGTGGGAACGTAACTTGCATATCCAGATTTTTTGCGAAAATATTCTTTTCCGGTTTCATCAATCGGAACAAATTGAGCTTGGTATGAATGATCTCCAAACATCGCTTCAGATTGCGAACACCCTCTTCGCCCATGGTGATAGATTCATTACCAATAATTTCACTCAGGATCGCATCGGGGATAACCAATTCGCCTTCTTTGTATGCGACCTGTTCTCGAATTTTCGGCAAAAGAAAGTCTCGCGCAATCACCAGCTTTTCCTTTGTTTCGTATCCCTTCGTCATAATCCGATACATGCGGTCTCGCAAAATGGGATTCACGCGGCTTTCATCGTTGTAACTAAATATGAATAGACATTTACTCAAATCGAACTCAATTTCGGAGAAATACTTGTCGTGATACTGACTGTTTTGAGATGTATCCGTCAAATGAGTCAAAATACCTATGATTTCCTCTCCGCGCGGGGTATCACTCACCTTGTCCAACTCGTCAAAATAAATCACCGGATTCATGCACTTGCTTTCCATTATAATTTGCACGATGCGACCCCACAGACTGCCCTCATATGTATATCCATGTCCTTCGAGGAAACTCGCATCGCCGGTTCCACCCAGTGCAATAAATGCAAACTCGCGCCCCAAAATTTTACTGATTCCTTCCTTCACCAGGGAGGTTTTGCCCGTTCCAGGAGGGCCCTTGATTGCGATGGCTGTTCCTAAAGCATCTGGATTTGTAATCCACTGACCGATCATCTGCATAATCTGCATCTTAGCATCGTCTAAACCATATACACATGAATCCAACGTCTTCTTCGCATTTTCCATAAAATCACTGCATGCATCAATTCCGTCCTTAATACTCACATTCAGATTCTTGTACGTGGAAAATGGAATACGCATAAATCCATCGACCCAGGTCTTCAATTTGAAATATTCCGGGTCGCCGGGTTCCATCATACGTAACATATTTACCTTTTGCATAACAGTTGCCTTAAATTTGGGCGGAATATTGCTGTCCAATAAAGTCAATCGATATGGCTTTTTAATGGTAATATGCTCATTAATATCCTTCAACTCTTTCATTACACGCAATTGCTCCTTGTTTGATAACTGCTTCTTGAAATAATCGATTTCACTCGTTTTCTTTTCTTCACTGTGAATCATTTTGTAATATTTCTTCGCGTTCTTCATTCGCGTTCGTTTCACCAATTTACGAATCGAATCGCGGCATTCATCGACTGCATGGAGTAAAATCTTGCTGTGTGGTTTCTTCGCCAATTTCTCGGACAAATGCTTTTTCAGTTCGACCAGGTCCTTATATTCACTTTCCGCATCGGCCGGTTCCGCGTCTTCGGATGATTCCGACTTATTATGCTTTTTCTTACCGTTTTTGCTCTTTTGCTTTTTCGCATCAACCTTTGCGGAAGAATCGGCCGTCTCTGGTATCGCGACGGATTCATAATTTTCCTTCATGAATAATTTCTCGTCGTCACTATTGCAGTCGTCATCCAACTCGTCCTCAATTGCTTGCTCGTCTTCCGTGGGCCCTTGATTTCCACCAGTCAGCGCATTAAAAATAATATTAAAATCTTGTACCCCATCTTCGTCATCCGCATCGTCTTCATAATATTCATCATAATCATCGTCCTCTTCTGAACTTTCATGACGTTTTGCCGCCTTCTTCGTCTTCTTCTGCTTCTTCTTGGAGGCCTTTTTACTGCGGCGTTCTTCTTCATCATCGTCGTCGCGCACTTTTTTATTCATATAATTCGACGGAAATAAGGTTGCAATTGTTTTACGCAATTCGCGCGGGTCAATATATTCTTCGTCATCATCATCATCATCATCATCATCATCATCATCATCCGATTCATCTGAAGGAGACTCTTCGCGATCCTTGCGCCGACTACGACCGCGATTCTTTTTACTCGGCGGGACGTAAGTGGAATCACTTTCGGATTCAGAAACAGTCTCATATTCACCGGATTCATCGCTTACATCCACTTCCAACATAATATTTTCATCGTCCTCCTCTTCGTCGGAATCCTCGTCTGTGTCTGGATCAGCGCGCCCCTTGCGCAACTTCTTCTGAGTACGCGTGTTGTACTTCTTCTTTTTATCTGGACTATTCTTAGCAGGAGGCATTTTTTTCTGATATGATAATATCTATTATATTATTTATTACCTTTTTGAATAATATATTTGTTTCATATATCCATATTATGCAGCGATAGTGATCGTACTTGTTAATATCACGCACATCACATACCATGCAATAGCGAACAAAATTGATTTAAACATTGTATCGACACAAAGGATATAAAATATACGGTACTATAATATAGTAAACAATGTCGGCATCTTCAAAAATGGATGCTTATAAGGCCCCTTCCAAAATTATTGGTATTCAATTTAGTATGTTGTCACCCGAAGAAATTCGCAAGAATTCTGTCGCGGAGATCACATCACGCGATACGTATATCAATAATAAGCCGGTTGTTGGTGGATTGTTTGATCCCCGAATGGGTGTGCTGGAACCCGGTATGATTTGCCCAACGGATGGTTTGACGTATATCGACACGCCCGGATATTTTGGCCATATTGAGCTTGCGCGACCAGTATTTGCGATTCAACACATCAAGGACATCATGAAAATTTGTCGGTCGGTATGTTTCAAATGCAGCAAACTCCTTATCAATAAACATCAACACAAGCATATCTTGTCTCGGCCATCGGACCAGCGTTGGGAATATGTTTCGGCTTTAACTTCGAAGATGATTAAGCGCTGTGGAGAACATACCGAGGATGGATGTGGCTGCAGACAACCCGACAAAATCAAGTTGGAGGGTATGGCTACATTATGCGCGATCTGGGAAAACATCGATACGGCAGAAGGGGGCGAAAGTCAAAAGGTGACTATGAAATTGACTCCCGAAATTGTGCTCAAGGTTTTCAAGCGTATTTCCGACGACGACGTTTCCTTCATGGGATTTAGTCCAATTTGGTCCAGACCGAATTGGATGATTATGGAAGTTTTGCCGGTTCCACCTCCAGCGGTTCGACCTTCCGTAAAACATGACGCGCAGCAACGTAGCGAAGACGATTTAACTCATATTTACAGCAATATTATCAAAACGAATAATGTGTTGCGTGAGAAGTTGGCCAATCCTGAAACGCATCCAAATGTAACTGAAGGCTGGTTCACCATATTGCAGCACTCGGTTGCGATGATTGTGAATAATAAAATCAAGGGTGTCGCTCCGATGGCTCAGCGGTCGGGTCGCCCACTTCAATGCATCATGGGTCGTCTGAACTCAAAGAATGGTCGCATCCGAGGCAATTTGATGGGAAAGCGTGTGGATTTTAGTGCGCGCTCCGTCATTACTGGCGACCCCAATTTATCCGTAAAGCAATTGGGCGTTCCTATGAAAATTGCGATGAACATAACTAAACCAGTTATGGTGAATGACCGCAATCGCGAATTCCTCATGAAATTGGTGCAAAATGGTCCCGATGAATATCCAGGCGCGAAGATTCTTGAACGAAGAAATGGGGAACATATTTCCTTGCGCTATGTGGATCGCGGGTCAATTCGTCTTGAGAACGGCGATGTGGTGCATAGGCATATGATGGACGGCGATGCGGTTCTCTTCAACAGACAACCCAGTTTGCATCGAATGTCTATGATGTGCCACATCGCAAAAATCATGAAGGTCGGCGACACATTCAGAATGAACGTCGGCGACACAAAACCGTACAATGCGGATTTCGACGGGGATAGATTTTGTCCCCAACAGATGACTGCTTACTAAGTTGTAGATAATACTTAGTTGGGAAAACAGTGTAATATCTACTGGTAAATGTATTTCGCATAGGTACATTCTACTAATATAATCATCTAGTCGATTCTTTAAAATAATATAAACGTTTCTCGCTCTCTATAATAATAAAAATGATATTAGATATTGGTGAAAAAGATAAAGTCATTGGTGAAATATACAAAATCACTAATACTACAAATGGTAAAATTTATATTGGTCAAACACGTAGTCACATATTAAACCATAATAAATATAGACCATTTGGATACTTATGCAGATTCAACGGCCATTTTCACGAAGCAAACGGCAATGACAAAAATCAATGTAGATATTTGAATTGTGCTTTACGAAAATATGGAAAAGATTGCTTTACTTGTGAAAAAATTCACACCTGCGACGTCGCCGAATTAGACGAGCTTGAAATGCAATATATAATTGAATATAACTCTAAGTTTCCAAATGGCTATAATTTAACTAGTGGTGGTAAAGGAACAAGAAATAATCAAGGCAAATTCATTTGGAGAATAGATGAACCACCGCCTCGAGTTTTAAATCCTCAACCCAAAAGTGACTATACAAAACAGTTGATTTCGGTTAGGTTAAAATCTGCTCTTGATAATACAGAACATCGAGAGAAAATGATGAAACTAACACAGAACCAACATTTGACCAAAAAATATGAAGCATTCAAAAACGTTATAATAGTCGATGCCGATATTGATAATTATATTCGGGTTCTTAAAAATAATACGAACAATACCGAATATGTTCGCATAGTCATTGATAAAAAACGAATAACAACCTTTGTAGGAAAACATGAACCAATAGATGAAATAAAAAAACGAGCGAGAAATTTTATATTAAATTTAAAAGATTGGCAACGTGACCAAATTGCTGGAAACTTCTTAGAGCCTTCACTACCACTCATATATGGAAACACGTATGAGGAACTCGGTTAATTGCCGAACCCAATGGTAAAAATGTGAAGGATTGGACAATCAGCAGCCATGCTTCTAAATCCGTTATGATAGGATACGAAGAAGGTTCAGAGACTAGACGGTTGCGGGTCTTAAATGAAGGTTTAATCAACCGGATAAGGCACAAGGTATAGTCCGTCCCCTTAGGAAACTTTGGGGGGTATTTGACTGCATATATGCGGCCAAATAAAAATGGAGATGAATATGCACATGCCGCAAAACGTATTAGCGGAAACGGAATTGCGCCAATTGGCGGCAATTCCCCACCAAGTAATCAGTCCGGCCAGTAATTCCCCGATTATTGGTATCTACCAGGACTCATTATTAGGGTCGTATCGAATGACCCGACCGAATATTAATTTTACGCCCAAAGAGGCGATGAATTTACTCATGATGTTCCCAAATGTGGATATAGAGGCATTGCGTGAGGCGGGCAGCAAAATATCCAGCTTTGATGTATTATCGCAAATCATGCCGCCGCTTACCATGGTATATAAAAACAAAAATTATAAAGAGGGCAAGGATCAGTTTGAAAGCTCGCACAATGTATTCGAAGTGCGAAACGGCAAATTTTATCGCGGACAGTTGGACAAGTCTGTAATTGGCTCTACATCCAAGGGCTTGTTGCATCGTATTTGCAATGATTTCGGCAACATGGCGTGTGTCGATTTTAACGATAATTTGCAAAACATAGTTACCGAATATTTGAAGACGAGTTCATATAGCGTTGGAATTAGCGATTTGATTGCGAACAAGACAACCCAGACACAAATTCTCACAGCCATTGCAAAGCAAAAGGGCGAGGTTCAGGAGCTAATCGATAAGGTCCATCTCGGCGTATTTGAGAATAATACATCCCGCTCCAATCAGACCGAGTTTGAGACATCCGTGAATAATGTCTTGAATAAGGCAACGGAAGAGGCAGGTAAGATTGGTCGCGATAGTTTGGATCCAAACAATCGGTTCTTGATTATTGTGAATTCTGGATCTAAAGGTTCTCCCATCAACATTTCCCAGATGATTTCTTGTTTGGGTCAGACAAACGTCGATGGTAAGCGCATTCCATATGGATTCGATAATCGCACATTGCCGCATTATCACAAGTTCGACGATAGCCCGGGTGCGCGCGGGTTCATTGAAAATTCCTACATTTCCGGTTTGACTGCACCCGAATTATTCTTCCACGCAATGGGTGGCCGCATTGGTCTCATTGATACTGCGGTAAAGACTTCTCAAACTGGTTACATCCAGCGCCGGTTGATTAAAGGCCTGGAAGATTTGAAGGTGGAATACGACATGACTGTTCGTAACAACAAGGGTAAAATCATCCAATTTGCATATGGAGATGACCATTACGATACTACCAAGGTGGAAAATCAAATTATTCCATTGGTTGGAATGAGTGTGGAGGATATTTATATGCATTACGATATCGTTGGTCTCAATGACGAAGCCAGTGGATTGTTAAGCGTATATAGTCGAGGCGCAATCTCCCGGTTGAAGAAGCAAAAGGTACAGGCAAGAGAAAAGTGTGAAAAGTATATTCAACAAATGCTCGATTCGCGCGATGAACTTGTACGTAATGTTTTCAAGAACAAGAACGAGAATTCGATTTCCATGCCCGTATGTTTCCAACACCTGATTGCTAATGTACATGGTCAAATGGGTTTAAATTCACACAGTATTGTGGATATTACCCCATTAGAAGCATTCGAACTAATTGAAGACAATCTGGAGCGCATGAATCAAACGACGTTCGCCCCTCTGACTAAGTTGTTCAAAATCATGTATCATTATTATTTGTCGCCCAAGGAATTGTTGGCGAATAAGCGTTTCCATCGCAAGGCACTTACCGTGTTATTGGAGACAATCGCAACCAAGCATAAAGAGGCGTTGGTACATCCAGGAGAAATGGTCGGCGTAATTGCAGGTCAATCGATTGGTGAGCCGACCACACAACTCACTCTCAACACATTCCATTTGGCTGGTGTTTCTAGCAAATCCAATGTTACTCGTGGTGTGCCGCGCATTGAGGAAATCTTGCGTCTTACAAAGAATCCCAAACACCCGTCATTAACCGTGTATTTGAATCCGATCGACGAGGAGGATCAAGACAAGGCCACGACCTATGCGACCATGATGGAGCATACACGATTGGTAGATGTGGTGAAATCGATTCAAATTTGTTTTGATCCCAATACAAACACTACAAATATTGTGGATGACCGTTTATTGTTGGAACAGTATTATGAGTTCGAGAAGATGATCGACGGATGTTTGGCGGAAGAGGATATTGCTTTGAACAATGGAACTCAAATGCCCCACCGTTCTATGTGGATAATTCGCATGGAAATGGACTCCGAAACGCTCCTCGATAAGAACATTACAATGGACGATATTCACTTCGCTATCAATAACAGTCATTACGGAAGCGATATTTCATGTGTATTTTCAGATTACAATAGCGACAATTTAGTATTCCGTATTCGCGTGAATAGTGCATTGTTCGGCAAAAGTAAGAAGAAGGGCGTTGCCGAAACATTGGATCAATCCGACGAAATTTATCTGCTCAAGAATTTCCAAGATACTTTGTTAAATAATATTGTTCTTCGTGGTGTAAATAATATTGAAAATGTAATTGCTCGCAAAATTCAAAATTCTGTGAAGAAGGTGGAACAGATGCCGGCAATTAAAAAGGGGCAATATGACGTGGCGTCAGATAATCAAATGCCGCTTAAGAAAGACGACGGCAAATTTGTAAAACACGATATTTGGGTGTTGGATACTACCGGTACAAATATGTTAGAGGCCATGGCGCTGGATTATGTGGATCCCACGCGTATGATTAGCAATGATATTCGCGAAGTATTTGATGTTTTGGGCATCGAGGCAGCACGACAAATGATCCAGAATGAGATGATGGACGTCATGGAGTTCAGTGGTGTATATATAAATTATCACCATTTAGGATTGTTGTGTGATCGAATGACTTGCAATCATAACATGGTTCCTATCTTCCGGTCTGGTTTGCTGAATGATAATGTTGGCCCGATCGCGAAGGCAACGTTTGAGGTTCATACAGAAGTATTCTTAGACGCAGCTCGGCATGGTGACTTTGACCACATGCGCGGTGTTTCTGCAAATGTGATGTGCGGTCAGTTCGGCAACTATGGTACTGGCGCGTTCCAAGTGGTATTGGATATGAAGACCATGGAAGAGCTCGATGCGTTTAATGTATCAGCAGAGAGAACGGATAATATTCAAAATGCATTTAACACTGCAGGTGATAAAGGCGAATGCAGTAAATCGCAAATAGCCATTCATAACAACGTTTCAAATATTCACACAGTGGGCGACGTGGGCGTTTGTGATGACGACTATGATGGCGGATTTTAAATCTTCGTTGGAATAAACCATTTCATCAATATATAATATAATTTTATAGTGATAACATATACCATTATATGAGCATTTTAGGGCTTCTTTACGTATTTGCGTTGTTCTATGTTTTTATTCCGGGAGCTGTCTTTAACCTACCGTTCAAAGGGAGCAAATTAGCACATTCATTGGTACATGCTTTATTGTTTAGCATCATTTTATTTTTTACCTACCATACAGTTTCACCTATTTACGAAAATGCTTCCCAGTGCGTTCCGCTCGAAGAAATATATGATGGAATGTAGCACATTTACACCCTAAGTGATTTGATTTTTACAGTAATCAAATCATTTACCCATTTACTTGCGTTTTATCAAATGATATTTCGCCAAAAAGCTGTCCAAGCTTTGTATATTTGTAGCGTATTGCGCTTCGCCGCGTTCTGCTCGTAAAAACATGTCTCCTTTCAATTCGGAAAATGTCCATGCGGGCTGCAATACATGATATGCAGGCGGGATATTAATCTTCACATCCACCGGTGAGCGAACAAAATAAAACTTCTCATTCGCCCCACCTCTTCTGCCGAGTTGAATCCAATTTACACTATTGACTAAGAATTTCAACGACGTGGAAGAAAATAGAATCACCGGCATTTTCGCGACTTTGCAAAATACCCACCAATCCAAGTCTGTAATATAGTACTCATCGCTGAAAATCGCCTGTTCCAATGTCGATTTTCCATTTTTGACGGAATCCATCAAATCACGCTTTCCTTGGTTGCGCAAAATTGAAATAATTTTGTGATTATAATCCGGGATTTCAAGTAAAGACTTGTACCCGTTCCACAGCGCAGTCTTAATATTTTGAACGGAAACGCCCGTTTTCTTATGAATTTCTTGGAAAATATAAATGATTGGGATAAAACTACATATTACGGTTTGTCCAAATACGATCTCCTTGGTATCCTTTGGGAAAATAGGACGCCAGGACCCGGGCTTATCATTCCCGATCACATTCGGCTTTGTATGTTTCATGCAATCCACAATATATTCACTCAATTCTGTTTTACGCGCAGCTGCGGATTCGACCAATTCTGCTTGTTCATCCAATGTTAAATCGTCCTGATATTTCTGAGTCATGGACGGCTGTGCCGTGTCGTATTCAATATTACGAATATATTTATCTGTATTATACGGAACTAAATTGCGAAAATATTCGCGATTCAATGCGCTTTCTAATAAAAATAATTCGTCGTCGCCTATTTCAAAATCGGACTGTGTAATATTCAAATAGGACTTGGGCTGGAACATGAATACACGGACCCTTTTATACCGTAACATTTCATCCGCTAATCGTCCATAATATATGCGCACATTGTCGCGACCCCCAAGCAAATGTTTTTGAGGAAAAACGGTGGAGCAAGACCCATTTTCGGTATTCAAACAATACTTTTGCGTATTTTTTTCGCCACATTCCCCATCGCCATCCGTATTGCACAAAAAGACATTTTCCATGGAATCGAGAACCTGCGCATCAAACTCTTGGAAAGTTACATGAGGTTCTAACAAAGTTTTCAGGTGTTTTTCGATTAAACTAAGCTTGTTGTGATATGTGATGGATGGGTCATCAATTATAGTCAATATATCTTGGCGTATTTTTCGCTTGTCGTAATCGTTCAACTGTATGCGTGCAATCGTTCGGAATAAATTGTAAAACTGGGTTTCTAATGTAATATTTCGCAATGTATCCACGCGCGTCCGCTCTTCCTCCTTATTTGTAGCCAATGTCGTATCTGCATTTTCGCCGTCTTTCATTGCGTAACTGGAGTGTTTTACACTTTCAATTCCATCACTGTCTATGGGCTGTGTTGGTGGGTTGATTTGAACAAACTGATTTGTTTCAGTTAAAAATCCGACGACCAAACCATCTTCAATGATTTTCACCACGGGTTTGCTAAACACTTTGCCGTCAGTATCGACAGATACACCGACTAATCTGTCGCGCGTTTTGCGATAATCTATCCATAATTCAGGGTCGTCCATATATACACTGGGCAAATCGTCTATTTTTGCGGAAGGAAAGCACGGTACGTATAGCAATTCTTGGCCCGCCTCCTTATTGGTTCGTATTCCGATCACTTTATTTCGATAATTCAATACTTGCCCTTCCACGTTATATTGATGTAGTTTTAACAGGCGAATCATTTCCTGCGCCAAAATATTTCGCTTAAAACTGTATTTTCGGGGCATGCTCGGCAAAGGTGCGCAATATTTTTTCGAGGTATATTTGATTAGATGCAACATTTCTTTTACACTATCCAGTGCATTATGCTCTAAAAACGCCTTTTTAAACACAATTTCGGTCTTCTTCGTTTCAATGGGTTTTATAACATAGACCACGTTGCTATCAGAATCTATCACTTTTCCTTTTACAATGGTTTCATTTGCTTTCATCACATACGCGAGTGCATCCGTCTTGGAATGCACAATACTTTCTAACTGTTCGTATAAATGAACCGGTTCAAAATAGGTGCCTTGTTGAATCAAAATCACGGTTTCTTTACGAGGGTCATATTCAATTGTGGAATACGCATTTGACGGACACACCATTTGAACCTTTTCGGTACTATCACTATCGGCCAATTTCAGAATCACCCAATTAAATCCATCCTTCATTAATTTCGAATTGCGTTCAGATACAATATCCCACAAATACGTATAATCAATATAGGAACCATTGTCTTGCAGAAATTGTACGAATTTTTCATAGGCCGCAATACTATCTTCTAAATAGTCCAGCTGTGTCTCGTCTTGGACATTAATCGTTTTATAAAACGCGGTGTCTGAATATTTATCTATATCCAAATCGCCTTGTTCGATGATTTCCGGGCGGAAAATAGACGCCAAATTCCCATTTTGAAAACGAACAAACATATCCAAATCAATTGATCGCGCCAATATCGAACGCATTGTTTCAATGCTCGGCACTTCCGGCAAATCATGCTTATATGCATAATAATATGCGACGCATCCCATAAATGATTGATTATCCGACTTTTCAACACCCCGTCGAAGTAAGCATGGAACATTCGACCGTATCAATGCGGGGTTTTGTACGTCGGTCGCAAAACTATTATCAGTTTTCAAGAAAAGCTGCATAGCCATGGGTAAAAACCCCCAACGCTGGTTTGGAATCGGATAAGATACTGCACCAATAATATAGGAACTTGCCTTAAACGTCGGTATATTGTCGCGTGCTTTTGTAGTATTACCTTTTGTTTTTTTAGCACCAACCCCGTCATCTGCATATTCGCATTGTTCTCTACGGGTCACCTGGTCTTTTGAGTCCCATGCTTTTCCAAAACAACACGGCGCACACAAATTGTCCGGATGTTTGTCTTTCTTCAAAAAACCCGGGACGTGTTGCACATATTTCCCGTCTTTCATATGAACCTTGGGGTTATTAAATTCATACACGTATGATCCTGGTGGAACTTTATCCGCACCTCGTGGTATAATCGCGCCACACTTTCCGGCTTTCACGTCGTCTTCGCTAATGCTCGAATTTGTTTTCAAACACCAATATCTTGGACAAATGTACCAATTTTTTTTATCGGGGTCCGATCCATAATGCAACGCTTTTCCGTAAGAACCCGGGTTTGTCTCATCGATGCGGCGCTTTTCTTCATCCGTCAAAATAACGGGTTGTCTTTTATCTCCAGACGGACACGCTTTTGAATATAACGGAAATTTGCTGGTTTCTTCTGTTACAAATAAAACCGGGTCTAATTCCATCATTCGGCGGAAAAACGGGCTGGGGTTTTTAATAGGCATACCATCCACATTCGCCTTGTATTTTGCGTTATCATCATCAACTTCGGGCGTATTATTTCCGCCATAAAACGCGTCGTCATCCGCACCTTCATTCCCTTCTCCTTCAACATCTTCGTAATCGTACTCATCCGCATAATCGAATGTGATTCCACCCTTGTCTCCATCATCACGTACGGACGCGGATTCGTCTTCTTCTTCGTCCGCGTCTTCCCCAAATCGAAGTGGCTGGATTTTATATAGCTGGGTGGATACTTCGTCGATGCCTGAAACAATTACATTTTCCACGACGGGCTCAACCGGAGCAATTATTGCACGCGACTTGGTGTGAAACTGCTTTAGTTGAGCAGCGGGAACTTCCGTACTCTTCGGATATTGAGACATGCGCAAAATAGTATCGATATAAATGTGCAATACGTCAATGTATTCGATGGACTGTACATCAGACACTTCGACCACCAGCTCGTTTTTTAACGACCGCATTTTCAGTTCTACCGGGAACCCCGGATTTTCCAAAATTTTATCTTTCAGCATTTGATTTCTGGACGTAAATTCGCCATATAATATCAAAGCCTCTTCTTCATTTACACCGAAATTATCGATCAAACCGCGCAAAACGTCGTCGATGTTTCCGGTGCGACCATAGATTGCAGTAATAAGCGCCGATTGTGCGTCCATTTCCTTGTAATTTTTAACGCGCTTAAAACGCATTTTGGCTCCTTTGGCTATGTCCTGGCTTTCCACGTCGAATACAGTTGTTATATAAGACATTTGTTGCGCAATCGATATTTTCGTATCAATTTGCAATACGCATTCGTAGGTTAAGTTCAATCGCTCAATATTTGGCCCATTCAGACCTTGAAACTCGCGGATTTTGTATCCAGACGATTGAAAAACGCCATTTATGTAATGTAATACGGGTTGGACATGTTCCATAATAAATGCTTCTAAACTGGTTACATCCAATGTCTGTAGCAACGTGCCGGTAATTTCAATGAACGAATTGCTATATATGTGCATAACAATGGGCGCTTTTGGGTGAATATACAATGAAATTTGCTTTCCACGCGCCAACTCGCGAGAAAGTCGCATAATCGTGCTTTCCTCCAGTGAAGGGATTTTTTTCCCATTGTCGGATATTTGTTTTGAATAAAACCGATACATATTTTCGCGACGATTTCCCGGATTATATTTGATAAATGGTACTTGTTCCGAACAATGAATCTGTTTAAACAACAAGTCCAACGGAAGCAAATGCTTGAAATCGTTGGGTTTTATAATGACCGAATATTTACGAATCCCGCGTTGAATATATGGTAATTCGCGATCGCTTCGATTATTTACCGGAAGACGCCCCCAAAAAATTTCGTGGAATGTTCGTAAAATACTATCTTGATGTTTGCTCCACGTTGTCTCTAATGCATCCGTTTCCTTCGCAAGATCGAGCGAAGCCTCCATCAGCAGGTCATCGCGAACCAACCCTCTTTTTTGTAATAACGGATAATATAATTCGCAGAAGTATTCTTGACTGCTTCCTCTTTCAGCTGCATATGAATATACATTCTTTGCTAAACATACCATAATTTCATTTGTTTGCGTGTAATTTAGTAAAAGACTATTTTCGAATGTGAGTATCGGATTTTTAGAGGATACCTGAAACCGTACTGGCTCTGTCCATAATTGGTTATGGTATGGATTGACTGGGAAACGATAATCATAATGGTCCTGAAACTCCATGCCTATCGGACGGTAGATTTGATGTGACGCAGTGTTCCCAAGTGCCGTCCAATCATCATAACTAAACACGTCTTTTGTTAATACGTCACTCGCCTTTCCATCGGATGTTGCTATATTGTGTAATACATAAGGGTCCAGATTCAAATTGCTCGCATATTGGAAAAAGCGTTCCTTGGTCAATGGAATGGTTTCGTCTCCCGTAATTTCGCGATACAATTCGTTCATATCAATTTCAACAGATGCAGTAGAAAAAAGGTAGAGTTCTTCCAGGGAAAGTGAGGACCCACCCCTTTGCTTGTCTTTCGCGTAACGAGTCAATTCTTGGACAATTTTCCGTTTTATCTTGCGAATCGTGTCGTCTTTGTAAATAAATGCGTCTGAAAATACAACATCTACTCCCTTATCTGCAAAATACGCCAATTGAATGTCGCTAAATATTTCATGGTTATTTTCCGAGGTCAGGCGTTGTCCGCAAAATACATGAACCCGTTCTAAACTGCCTGTTTTATCAAGTATATTGATTTTGTAAATATCTTGGACCGGAATTGTAATATGATTTGCGATATCATCACGGTTTGATTCTGTGTCGTTGTCCATTATAATATGCGTGTTTTTTTTTATGTAACTATAACATATAATGACGAAGCGGGCTCTTTTGATCGGAATTAATTATATTGGTACCGCAAACCAGCTGCGCGGTTGCATAAACGATGTAGCGAATATGCGCGAAGTGTTAATTGGACACTACCACTATTTACCCGAAAATATTGTGGTTTTGCGCGATGATAGTCCAGACACTCGATTAAACCCGACCAGCGAAAATATTTTAATGAATTTACGACAGCTCGTTTCCATGTCCTCGCAATCTTCTGAAATATGGGTCCATTACAGTGGTCACGGTTCATCTATACGCGACACGAATGGAGATGAAGCATCCGGTATGGATAGCGTGATTATTCCATTAGATTATCAAAAAACCGGTGTTATTAGTGACGATACTTTATTCAACATTATACGAACCAGTGCATGTCCGACAATTGTGATGTTCGATTCTTGCAATAGCGGAACAGTCTGTGACTTGCAATGGTCGTTTCATTGTGAAACACGCAAGAAACAATTGACGTTTCACCGTACTAAAAATAACAACAAATCTACATCGAATCTGTCCATATTTACGATGAGTGGTTCTCGCGATGACCAAACAAGTGCGGACGCATACGAAAATGCGTCAAAAACATATGGTGGCGCATTCACGTGCGCACTTTTGCAATGCATGATCGATTTAAAATATAATGGAAACATATTCACATTATATTCAGCTACGTGCAATCTGCTAAAACATCGCGGGTTTTCACAAATACCAATTCTATCATCGAGCAGTATGACTCCAAATTTTATATTTACTGGAGCAAAATCATCGCTGATGGTAAATAATAATCAACGACATTTGCCTAAAATATTGTCCATGCGATTCCACTAATTTACGACCATTTGCTCATGCATTAAGAATCGTAATAGGGGTTATCGTGTATATCCATTCCACAATATTCCGCCGGTTCCATTTTATAATCTTTCGGGACGTGAATCCCGGCCTCATATGCATTTTCTAAAAGGAATTTGAAATTATCCCAAAACTCGGTTTTATGTCCAACCGATTTAGTCGCGATGTGTGCGAGTTCGTGAATGGCTACGAACATCAATGTATGTTCGTCGATCAAGTGATCCTCACCCTCGCGCTTTTTATTCAGGCAAAACGCCAATTTTTCCCCCTTATTTTCACTATATGCGGTATATTCACTAGTGGGAAGCGTTTCTGATATGCGCTGGGGGTTATATCCTTCGACCAAGCGCTTCACATTCTCTTTACCGTCATGCTTTTTGCGGGTATAATCAACCAATTGTTTGCATTTTACATTCACCTTAGCCAACCGATCGGCCGCATCTTGGAGCCTTTCACGGTCCCTTACGCAATATTTATTCCCATCAACCGTTGATACAATACATTTCAATTGAAATGCATCGGAATTGAGATATATATGAGCACATATGCATATGATAAATCCAACTAATATATAAGTAAATATGTCTATTTTCTCCATGTTTATGTTATATATTACATAAATATAAACATGGATAGCGATAATAAATTGTAGTTTATTATCGTTTCGAATTAGTGTATTGCACTTCGGCATTGGAATTGTGGAAATAATTATGCACAGCCCAACTCAAGAGGGACACGACCCAGATCGGGCTCGTATGTGCTCATGTTCCAAGGTCCAACGGTCTGTTTCACAATAACCGGGTCGGAGCGAAGCTGCAAATTCGCATTCTTCAATGTTTGGCCGATTGTATCTAAACCAATGATCGATCCGGCCTTCAATAAATCGGGAAGAATCGGCTGATTGTTGCTGACGGGGTTTAATGCAGCCCATTGACTGTTCTTATCGATGGGAAGCAAATCTGCGGGGTTAGCAACCGGCTGCTGGCTGTAGTTGCTTGCGCCGGCAGGGGGAACATCGATTGTCGAGGGCTCGGCATAAGGAGCACCCTCAGCAAGAGGCTGGGCTTTTTGGGCCAGGTTACGTTGAGATGGCTGCACCTGTGTATTTACGGCCATGCTATCCATCACGTGTCCCTTGCTATCGGAGTAGGACATCATTGCCCAAATAATAAGTAAAATAGCTGCTGCGACAAAAATCCATTTTCCATTTTCGGACGTTACTAAGTTAGTCAATTGCTTGAACATTTCCGTTTATATAAACGGTGGATAAAATTTTTAAGGATGTCTGTATATGTGCCCGCATTCAATTGATACATCCCCCATTCCACATAAATTAGAAATAAGTTTCTCTAAATGTTTGCTTAAAGAATATGATTTTCATGCTCCATGTGATTTTCAAAAAAACGGTCTTCTTCGCCGTTGTCGCTATCTTCATCATCCAACATGTAGGTTTTCTTGATTTGTTTTGCTTCTAAATACGCCCGAAGCGCCAGATTTCGCGCAATTTTCGCTTTTTTCCTCGCATCGCGATACTTTTCATAATAGACGTCAGTTCGCTCTTTTATTTGCACCGTTTCCGTTTCAGGGACTTTGTCTAAAGTTAGGTTGAATTCAAAATCTTCTAAAATGGGTGGTGCCTCTAAACTTTTGAAATCCAGTTCTGAATGTATTTCAGCCAATACATTATCCTTTTGCACTTGGGGAGTTGGCTCGGCTCGATCCGCTAAATTTGGTTCAACGCCGCAATTGGGGTCCTCGCATACGGATGAAGATAGAGGCTCGACCTTAGATTTCGCATCGGTATCAGAATTGCTATTTACTATATCAGACACTGTAGCCGTTTTCTTATTGCCTAAAAGACAAGTCTCGAATAACAATTCTTTGGGTGAAACAGTCATCATTTGTTTGATTTCCATTTCAATTTGAAAACTACGCGCAGAACATTTGATACCTTGCACCTCCAAAATGGTAACCACATCTGTGTTTTCCTGAATGGTTTCTGCTTCTTGTTCCTCTTCCTCTTCGTTGTATATCTTCAAACTAATTTTGCCTAAACGTGTGGAAATATTCGTTCGTGCGATATAAAACTTGCCGGATTTGTAAATTTTTAAGGGAGAAGCGAAATAATTCTCTACATCAGACAACTCCATCTCCGTCTCAAACCATTTTTCGCGATTTGCATAAATCGCATTGCATGTATGCACTTCTAAATTTTCCATCCACTGAATAAACTCCGCATTTTCGTTCGTAAATAGCAGATCGGTATAAGCGCGTTTTCCAGATTTCACGATCCCACCGCGCGTCTTACATTTAGGCGGTTGAATATACAAGGGTGCGCCACTCATTACATATCGAATAAAATAATTCCCACCGTTTATTACGGTGGGTGGTGTTACTACCAAATTTTTAAAGTCGAATTTCGACGCCGGGTCGTGTATTTGTGTAGTCATTTCAATAGTGTGTTGTGATATTTTTGTTTTATATCTTGGACGCAGTGTGTTCGTTTGTTAAACGTAACCCGTTTATCATCTTAATTTAAGCCAACATCAATACAATTATATTATGAAATCGATACGCGATACTTGTATCGATTTTTTACAAAACGAAGATACTCGTCGCGACGTACATGCGATTATTCAGCCCATTGGGAATATGGTGTATAACGAAGCCTATCCGTATTTATGGTTTTTATGCGTTTATCATGTATTTCTTACGTTTATAGTTTTAGCCATTTTAATATTGTTAATTCGCGTGTTAAACCATTTAGGTGGATTTTATATTGCTTCTGAAATGCTACTTGATAATTATCTTGGTTAATATATATAAGAATGGTGAGTCATCACACGAAAACTGCGAAAAAACATCACACAAAAAGTGCGCACAAGCGCAGAGGACACGCATCTAAGAAGATGCGCGGTGGAGTATGCATGGGTGCATCTGGGTATGGTACTGCGGCATTCGGCAGCACCGCGAGTCAAATGGCCCAACTTGATAATTCAAGCCCGGCCAGCACTTTGCTTGTCGCACACCCACCCGCCGGAATGGTTGGTGGAATGCTTGTCGCACGCCCACCCGTCGGAATTGCAACAATGTCTGGTGGAAAGCGCCACAAGAAAGGGGGCAAAAAGCACGGCGGTTCTGCTCTGGCGGAAATCGCAGTCCCCATAGTTCTTGTCGCTGCAAATCAAATGTACCGCCCAAAGGCGTCAAGGAAGCACAAGGCCATGTCTTTCCGCAGACGTCGCAGCATGCGCGGCGGAGATGTTGCCGACGTGAGTGCCGAACTAGACACTAGTATGGCCACTGGCGCAAAGGTGTTCGCCATAGAGGCTGCCCCTGTCTAAATAAATCGATACACTCCGAGAATTCATTTGTAATTGCAATACAAATGAGTAAAGAATTGACTGTTCCCGGGCAAAATGATTTCGTACCCAAGGTGCAACGATGGGTACAATTGGACACACAATTGAAAATGGTTCAAGAAAAGGTAAAGGCTATGCGTGAAGAACGGCACAATTTGGGTACTGAAATATGCACCTATTTAGAAGCGCACAATATTGCCCATAAAAAAATAGGCATTCATGATGGTGATTTAAAAATCTGCGAGAAAAAAGAGTATTCTCCCCTCACGTTCTCATTTTTAGAGACGCATTTAGCGACTTTAATGACGGACCCGACACAAGTCGAATTTGTAATCAACTACCTGAAAGAACATCGTGAAATTAAAACAGTCCAAGAATTGAAGCGAACCTACAAAACACCCAAATAACGCGTATGGCGAAAGCAAGTATCTGTGTTTATGTTATATAATGCGGGTTCATAATATTCACATTGAGTGTATTGACGGTAAATGTAATTATTCCTCTAAGAAACGGTTACGAGAATTAGCTTGTCCAAGAAACCCCGAAGACGAACGTGAAATATATGGGTCAAAAACGGGGTTTGAACGATTCCAGGATTTAGGAATCCCCGTTTTACTTCTTCAAAATGATATTTCCGCACAGGAAGATAGTATGTGTGATATAGATTATACTGGCGACGTTCAACCAATATCAAACGACTTATTTGATAATTTATTTAATGCTGTCCAAGATTCTCCTATTCAAAGAAAACAGTCAAAAAACACGCGAAAGGTGGATCGAAGCAAGCTTAAAAACACTCGAAGAAAAAACAATAAATGAAACCATTGAACAATTCAAATGGTCGTCGGTCTAAATCCACAAATTGTTTATCATAATACATTAAGACGCCGTATTATGATTTCACGTGCAATCGCGGCCATGCGATGCATGGGCAAGCCACCAAATAAAGGTAAGAAGAAGAAGCAAAAGAAACCCGAAAATAAATCTGACCAGGTAAATCCGAATATATCAGTTGCCGTGCCCGATGAAGCAAATCCGAATATATCTGTTTCCGTGCCCGATGAAGCAAATCCGAATATATCTGTTTCTGTGCTCGATGAAGCAAATCCGAATCAAAATAAATCCAATCGCGGCAAAAAAAAGAAGAAACCTGGGAAAAAGCAACGGGCGAAAAACCCGCTCCAAAAACCGATGTTAAGACGTGCGGCGCCAAAAAAATATAACTCAGACCAAAATGCACAGCAAACATTAAATGTGCTTTCTAACAATTGTGTTCGGAAAACGAACCATCTTTGTGATACAGACAATACACCGAATAATATAACGCTAACAGCCGAATTTGAATCATTAGCTACATCTGCAAATCGACATGCGCCATATACTATGATTGAAGTAACACAATTCCCACACGAAGATAAATTCCAAGAATATGCATTTGGACATCGCGCAAAACATTGTGCGAGAGCACTATCATTAAGCATTGAACATATACAAATTGAACCCGATAATTTCCCACAGGATTACTCAAACGCCAAGATAGATAATTTATTTGCGCAAACACGAAAAACTACAAAACCCATGATTTCAATTGGCGCAGACATATTTCAATATGATTATAGTTGTATAGCCGACGAACACACGAATGTCCTGCAGCGTCGATCAAATATACATTCAAAACCACTCTTATTGCAAGAACCCGATTTTGAACACCGTTACGAGGAGGAAAATGAGTACATTGTTACGCTGATCGACAAATTATTATGCAGATCAAATATACATTCAAAACCACTCTTATTGCAAGAGCCTGATTTTGAACACCGCTACGACGATGAAACCGCGGATATTATTACCTTAACTGATCGATTATTATTATCTCGATCAAACATACACTCAAAACCACTTCTATTACATGAACCCGAGTTAGAATACAAATTCGATGAGGAAAACGCGCACATTGTTACACCAATAGATCGATTGTTATCTCGAGCAAAAAATAGCGCAAAACCGTTCTTATTACACGAACCCGATTTTGAACACCATTATGCCGCGGAAAATGATCTAACGGGTACGCGACCCGATTATTTCTTAAGTCGAACAAAAAATACCGCAAAACCGCTATTGTTGCAGGAACCGGATTTGGACCACCAATATGCCGCAGAAAACGATCTAACTGGTGCCCAACCAGACTATTTCTTAAGTAGAATAAAAAATAGCGCAAAACCGCTCTTATTGCAGGAACCTGATTTGGACAACCAATATGCCGCAGAAAACGATGTAACTGGTGCCCAACCCGACTATTTCTTATGTCGAACAAAACACAGCGCAAAACCGCTATTATTGCAGGAGCACCAGTATTTCGCGGAAAACGATCTAACTGGTTCCCAATCTGACTATTTATTATGTAAGACGAAACATAGTGCAAAACCGCTATTATTGCAAGAAACCGATGCTGACCGCCAATACGACGTGGAAAACGATCTAACTATTGCACCGTCAGACTATTTCCTATCCCGAACAAAACACAGCACAAAACCGATGTTATTGCAGGAAGCTGGTCTGGAAGACCAGTACGACGCAGAAAATAATTTATTCGAGACGAATGCAGACAGCATGTTTTATGCAATGGCGCAAAATAATAAACGTAATTCGCATGGAATCTCATTTATAAATCCGCAATCTTCGCTTGGCGCAGAAGACGATTCAAACATTGAACAATATATACACGATGTAACATTCGCGAACCGAACTAGAAATATATCAAAACCATTGACTTGCACATCCGATTTGGACAATAATCAGGTAGCCAATGTGCATGGGGCACCTAATCGACTGGATTATATTTTATTTACTAATGTTCGCGACGAGGCACATATAATTGAATGGATTGCACACCATCAAAATATTGGTTTTACTCATATTTTCATTTTCGACCATTTATCCAAAATACCGGTAGAATCTATAGTGAAACACATACCCAATGTGTTCGTTGAACGAATAAATATTGAATTAACAGACGGAGTTCATTTAAAGCAAGATTTGATGCAACTCGCGTTACGTTATATAGCAAAGCCCGCGGGTTACGAATGGATGTTGTATTTAGACGCCGACGAATTTTTAGTACTACCCAAATATAATTCCATACGGGATTTTTTAGGTGCCTATCCAAACGCACATCAAATAGGCATCAATTGGCTATGTTTCGGGTCAAACCACATGGATAGTTTAGAAAAAGGAACCATACTCGAAAATTTCACAAAATCCGACGATTGTTTAAATGAGCATATCAAAAGTTTTGTTCGTCCAGAATACGCATTGCACCCGTATAATCCACATGTATATACGATGAAAAAATGGACATTATCATGCGCGATTGACCATCGTAAATTAAATGTAAATAAACCTTATTTCTTTCCATGGTCAGAAGATGCGTTCCCCGATGTTACTACAATTGATGCATACGTGGCGCACTATAGTCATCAAGATTATGCGACATATATTAAACGTAAATGTGATTTACCTCGCGACGATACCGGTGAAATGCGCGAAGTATTATCGCGAACAGAAATTCACGCGAAGCATAACTCGATCGAAAATTTTGTGCCGCGCGATTTATATAATGAACGAAATAAAGAATTAATGGAATTGTGGGCAAAAATGGTAAAATAAAAGTGTGTGGTTTTACAACGCTGATTATGATATAGGAATATCATAATCAAATTTAGCAATCTATAATTTCATTCAAATCTATAAATGATGTACAAGGGGAGCAGTTGGGGTTGAAGTTACCATTGGGTTTGCGGGCACCGTTGTTTGTGTAGTTGGCGTATGTTTTGTAGTCGCACCAACCGAATATCGTGACCATTCAGCCGAATTGAAACTATTAATTTCAGCTTGTTTCCGCATTTTTTTATCCAAATCACTTTCGGGGGGCGCGGTATTTGAAAACGGCAGATCTGGTATCGACGCGCTTGGTTCCCATCCATCCGGTTGTACCGGTTTCACCCCATAGCAATTTGCGCCAAACCGGATGTATGGATTTGCGAAATAGCCACCATTTATACCAGGGCGCCCACATGCGTTCATTGTAGCATCACTTGCCTGTAATCGATTCCATGTCGATTTTTGTGTGGGAAAAAACGCCATTTGGTCCGCCGACCATCCGTAATTGCACCATTCCCCTCCCGCATTATATGCACCCTCAATCTGGTCATAAGTGGCTAAAGATGCATCAAACACTTTGCACACTTTTTGGGCCTCTTCATAGGTGTAAATATTATTCCCAACATTATAGACTTGTTTATCAACGGCTGGTGACGACAGCACTGCAGAAGAAGGTGCAGTAGAAGGTGAAGGTGCAGTAGAAGGTGAAGGTGAAGGCGACGCGAATAAGTTATTCATATCTTGCTGCAATCCGCTCCACATCGATGTCGGGGTGGGAGTCGATGTCGGGGTGGGAGTCGATGTCGGGGTCGCAGTTGATGTAGGTGCAGGGGTAGCATCCGAATACGGTGGTAAATTTTCAATATATCGAACCGTATTATTATTCAACAAAATATCTACAATGGGAATATTTAATAAATACTTGAAAAAGAAAATGAGACCAAATGTAGCATAAAAAATCCATATTTTATGTTCGACTAAACCAACCAGTACAGGTTTTACATCGGGCGCCATGGGAACTCGCAAAATATATACTAATATAAAAAATACAACGGTGAACCAAAATAGTTCCAATAATGACCACGGGTTGTTAAAAAACTGATAAGACCATAATAAAAACCATCCGAGCATATTTGTTTGACTACTATTCGGCATCTGATAATAGGTTCCCATTACCGTAATCGCAAATAACGCAGCTAAAACAAAATCAATGATCCGGCTATACGCCAATTGCCCACTGCTTTCTGCGCTTAATTGACGGGGAGCGAATATTGCACTACCAAAGCGATAAGTAACATATGCCGATGCTACCCAGAATAGAACGGTCATGGTAGTCGAATTAAACACATCCTTGAATAGATTCGTAAATGTAGTTTCGGCAGGAGAACTTGGGAATGGTGGTATCGTCGTTGGCGTAGGAGTTGCCGTTGATGTCGGAGTAGGTGTCGATGTCGGAGTAGGTGTCGCCGTCGATGTCGGAGTAGGACCAGAACATGTCCGTGAATATCCCTGGTCTTCAAATGAGCCGCATTTGTTATTTGCGCTATTCCAATAGCACGGGTATCCGAAATTGCTATTCGGGGTCGCAGTGCAGCTCGCACAATTATTGAACTGGGTGCAACTTGTTTCCCCGAGCAGGGGGGTATTGGGGGCCGCAGTTTGTACTTTATTTGATTGAGACGTCTCCATATTTTCTATATAAAAAGTAGTATATAGAAAATAGATATATTTCTTACTGTTATTCTACTATTAGATGTACATAAAATCAGAGAATCATTTGCATGCGAATCACTCATTTATCTTTTTCGGTAAAATAGGCAATATGCTGTCGGCGTTACAATGTTCGTGGCGACTAAATGTCTATCTAAACGTGTATCGTTGTAATGTACCCATTCATCACTCGCATTTTTCACATAAGAAGTGTAATGTCCTCCCATCGGACCACCGGTGTGGTTACACACGCCATATAAATCATACATGTATTGCTTTGGATTGTAACCACTTACATATTTCGCCAGATTCAACCCTTCCATTGGGAAATCAACCAAACCCTGTATTTTGCGCGTTCCGTCGGCAGTAAAGCGTTTCAATGTGATGACTAAAATCTTTGGAAAACTCCAAAACGTAATCCGTTTCTGAACAGATTCCTTTGTCTGCGTTTTCTCATTGTACCACGCATTTTCACCATCTAAAACTTCCGAATGGGTAAATGCATCTAAACAATCGTACAAAGACGGGGTTTGTGTAGGCAGCTCTAAATCTAACATGAAAAAGCTCTCCGGCGTCGCAGAATGTATTGTTTTACCATCTAATGACGTTAGCTGCGAAACATAAATACCATAAAACATATCCATAATCTCCGAATATTCTTTTGAATAGGTGCGCTGCAACATCTGGTAACACTCTTTCGCCATTATATCTGTCGAATTTTCAGCGTTTCCCATAATTTTCATAGTCACACTGCGCGAAATACTATTATGCATACATTCTACTAAAAACAATAAAAACTCAGTCAAATCGTTTTGTGCCCACCCGGTGAATAAATCGCGCCCCTTTTTCTCGGCCAATTTTTGCACATGATGCACGAATCTATTCGGAGAAACAACGCCATTTTGTTTCCACATCACGGTGCGTAGATTATTCCATTCACCTATTAATACGCTATCGGGAAGCGACGGTTTTAACGACCGTTCGTATTTTGGAGAGCATAATAATTCACTCAATTCATAGGTGTGATTTAATACTTGCATGCACGAATTTAAAAAACATGTGTTCCCCAGGTTAACCAGTCCCGTATAACCCGAGTTTTTATATTTGTTGAGATCCATATGGAATATGAATTTATAGAATAATAATATATAGAGCTACGTCTTTATATTCTATTATCAAATGGAGAATGACCTATCTGAACAATTAACGCGTATTTTATTAGAACATTTGCGAGGCAATCCTGCACCACCACAATCTACTACATTGGACCGTCATCTGGATACAATCTACGATTTATTTCAGGGGTATAATGGTATTATAGAACAATACCAGCGCAATATCGGCGATTTAATCACTACACTGCAATCTTTACAAAATATGACTTTGCGTACATCGAACGCGAATACCCGTCCACGTGTTGCGACGACAATACCACGCCAAACCCGGCAGTCCGGCGCGGCACCACGTGCGCCGGCGCCTGCTCCTGTACCGGCTCCCGCTTCTGCAATACAGCCGCCATCAAATAACACTACCGATTTGCAACTGTTATTAACGTATTTATTTCAACCTCCTGAAAATTCGATGGAACCATTGACGCGCGAAGCCATATCTGCTGCTACACGTACATATGGCTACACCGCAGAAATGACTACTCTGGATGCAAGTGGAAATTTATGTCCGATTTCATTGGAACCATTTCAGGTTGGGGATGTGATTTGTGAAATACGAGGGTGTCATCATATATTCCGACGACCCGCACTCATGGCTTGGTTGCGACGTAATCCCCGATGTCCTGTATGTCGATATAATTTGGGTGAGTATCGTTCTAACGGAGGACAAACCGGAGGACAAAACGGAGGACAAACCGGAGGACAAAACGGAGGACAAAACGGAGGACAAAACGGAGGACAAACCGGAGGACAAAACGGAGGACAAACCGGAGGACAAAACGGAGGACAAAACGGAGGACAAAACGGAGGACAAAACGGAGGAAAAAACAGAGGACAA
>Ga0214919_10001640_pt1 | contig 36194 bp, 39 predicted proteins | sample LL1503_MetaG_FD_177994 | JGI IMG/M metagenome (GOLD analysis project Ga0214919, IMG submission 177994) | Freshwater microbial communities from Lake Lanier, Atlanta, Georgia, United States - LL-1503 | ecosystem: Environmental > Aquatic > Freshwater > Lake | place: USA: Georgia | collected...
TAATAAAATAAAAAACAAAAAAAAACAAAAAAAACAATAAAAAAAAACAAAAAAAACAATAAAAAAAAACAAAAAAAACAAAAAAAACAATAAGAAAAAACCAAATTGATTTTTTTTTATTTTATATGGAATGATGCAGTGATTCGCTTGTTTCCAACAAATCAGTCAATTCAATCGAATGTTTCCCCAGACACCCGGATTTTCTCCCATTTCTGATAAGAGCGGAGACGATACAGTTTACATTATTTCAACGCCATTTTACATGACACCGCATCAAGAAGATTCTATGATCGTCGACGCCGACGCCACCGAAAACATTTGCCGTCGTCTCAATTACTCGTCTGATTGGACGACCGATTCTGAAGCTGATCTCGATACCGATATCATTGATATCAGTGGAGACGACGATGACGATGAGAACAGCGCGTCTTCCAATCCATTCATGTGGAGTGCCACACCTTAAAAAACAAAATTCAAAGAAAACAAAACAAAACAAAAATATTTTTTCTTCAAAATATATTTAACCATTCAAAATATTTCATATTTTTATTTTTTAAATGAGAACCATTTTCGGTTTTTCTCACGAGTTCATAATCTTCTTCTGATGTGGAAGAAGATGGCAGCGGAGATGTAATTTGTTGTTCTTGTTGTTCTTCTTCTTGTTTTTCTTCTTGTTTTTCTTGTTGTTCTTCTTGTTTTTCTTGTTGTTCTTCTTGTTGATCAAAAGTTGGAACTGAATTTACATCTTCATTATTTTCAGAATCATCATTACTGGAGCCATCGTCAACATTTTTAGGTTTAGAAAAAATAATATTATTTGAAGTCAATAATTGCGTCAAATTATTCAGGTTAGTTTGAGTATATTTATTCAACATTCTTACACGTGATGAGGAACTAAAATGTTTAGACATAATGGCGTCGACCACTCTATTTACGCCTAAAATGTATCCGAAGACGGTTGCAGCACAAACAAAACAAAATATTGTTTCTCCTTGATATTTCGTATGAATTGTTGAAATTATATTCATTCTATACAAGTAAAATTACAGTCAATATACAAAGATAATATTTAATATTTATATATTATTTATTATTATATATATATATATTATATTACAATAATTATTTTTTAATGGAATTTAATAAGGATTTATTTAAAGAAGTTTTCGATCAAGAATGTAGTCGTCATTTAATTCGTCAGGGTGGTGTAAACAGAGTGAAAACTTTACTAGAGGATGTTGACAGAATGTCAAGGAGAGGAGATACACAACTCACCGCGAAACAGCAACAAATAGTTATAAATAAAATGAATGAGTTAACTACTGATGATACATATATTTACTGTTTACAAAGTTATTACGATGAGTCGCCTCAAGAAGTAACTGAAAGTTTTTACAGTTCTGGAATTGAAAGAACGGCTGCATACTTTAATCAAACAGGATGTGAACCATCATACTCAGGCGAAGGCAAACAGGAGTACATCGAAACAGTTCTATTTCCATGTTTTTCAGCTTTTTTTACAAGTAAGGGAACAAAACCAAATGATATATATCGTTTTTTTATAAGATTTGGATGTATTTTTAATCCTAGGGCTAATATTATTGTGCTGTTATTCAATATTTTATCAAACAACGAATATTTTTTACGATCTGGAAATTTGGATGAAGGAAGTGAATACGGATATACGGACCAAAATATTTTTAGTGAGCAAGGATTTAGTGATGTAAATTTTAAATCGAGGATGATGTTACAGATTACTACAAGTTCATTTAGCAACGTTGCAGGACAACCATTCATGATGAATATTGACTATGGCAGCATTATCACATTAGACGGCCGCCCGTATGCTTTTGTGTTACCAACATTATTTTACATGAGAGATCATAATGTTAACGACTATGAAGGAACTAAAACGATGATAATGCGACGACAAGAAGAAGTAAAAGGGGAATCTACGGACTGGTACGGGATGGGTAATTATGCAAGGCAAGGAGGAGGAAGAAAAAAAAGTAAAAAAAATAAAAAGATGCAACATAAAAATAAATCGAATCGTTATGGTCGCAAATCCAAATCGCGCATTCTTCGAAGATCAAACAAACGAACGTCGCGCCGCAAGTAAATTAAATTATAAAAACCGAAAATAGTAGATTGTTGCAATAATTAGATTATATATAGCAAAAACCGTTAATGAAATATTAAATCTATTCTTGGAGATTAATTCCATGTCTAATAATTCTAAAAATGGGTCTGCGATTGTGAAATCGTCATTACATATTTTATTTTCAACCATGCTTAAAATGCAGCCGCCGAATACATAAAACATGAGAAAAATAACAACTAGCAATGCTGCCACAATGTTTACAACATACCGCGGTGCAAGGACTGCAAGAATTAGATATGATATAGGAGTGCTTAAATGAAACGTCCGCATCATAATTCCAAGCGACTTATCGGATAATTTACCACTCTGAAAATAAGTTTTTAATTTTTCAACGATTTTATTTCGTTGTTCTTTCGATAAAAAAATCATTGGTATATATAATAGTTGTTTATATTTATTTATATTTATTCAACATCACAATTTATACAGAATGAACGAATGTAAAGGAACACTAAATAAAAAAACGAAAACGAAAATGAAGACAAAAACAAAAACAAAAACAAAAACAAAAAATGAAAATGAAAATGAAAACGAACCACGGGATGATTTATTGCGCCAAGTCGAAGACATTCAACTACATAAGGATAAATTATATGCTGCACTAAAAGAAAGCATTAAAATAAACAAATGGTTTTATTTGTCGTTGATTTTGTGTTTTTACATGTTTAAACAAAGTAATCCGGAAAACACGTCATATATAACACTTGTATTCTCGTATATTTTTATAATGATCGCAGGACATGTTAGTCATCGCATTTCGCATCATATAAACTTTACAGATATTTATAATAAATTTAAAAAGAATAATATAAATCCGTGCATAGACAATATCCTTTTAAAAGCTTGCAAAGTTTTTGATTTTCATACAACGACACATCATGATTCTGCAATCAATAAACAACCTGAAAACATTTTATACGAATTTTTGAACAACATGCTAGCACAGGGAGGGTCACTCATTATTATTGTTACATTTGTCAATTATTTCATTGATTTTAGAGTTATATTAATGTGGATGCTTGCGTATGCGACCAATCACAATATCAACTACCTGTTTCTAAAACCGTCAACGCATCGCGACCACCACTTGGACGGCAACACGAACTATGGAATCGACTTTGCCGATATTTTATTTGACACAAAATATGACTTGGACGACGTGGAAACACATAACCATATTTCAATAAATTTAATACTCGTAACATTAGTCATTATATATTTTTATAAAAAATACATGTGATACCACCACCATGTTAGTGTTACGATGGTGCAGGAGCAGGAGCAGGAGCGATTTTTGGTTTAATCTTAATTTTTTTTTCGCTCGTTTTTTTCGTTATAGTTGCCGCCGTTGTTTCAACATGGTCTTCTTGTGTCAAGCGGTGAATTTTCGGATCCACAACCATGTTCGTGAATCTTGAATCGGAAGTAACGGTCTTCATTATTTCATCTACCGGTATGTTATATTTTTCCGAAATAATATCGACAACTGTAATATGAAAATCAGCAACATGGCGAAGAATCATTCTCAGCGATTCAGTGTATGCGGCGACAGCGGCAGAAGCACTAGAAGAAGAAGCAACATTATTTCCATCTTTCAATTCGGATTTGACTTTAACTTCAACGGGAATTGAAAGCTTGATGATTGTCATTTGATTTGAGCAATTTGAGAAATATTTATATAGACATTTTTATATCAATTTTATAAAAAAAATAGGTATAAAAAATAAAAAAACAATAATCAATAATAAATGAAATAATCAATGAAATGAATATTACAAGAGATCCCATAAATTTGTCATTATAAGAATGAAATTGAAAATGCGCCAGATTCATTTTTCGAGTATTTGGCAATAATGTGCGGATTCGTGGAGTTGTTGATGACATCTTCGTGTTTATAAACATTTTGTGAGCTGTCGATAAAGTATTCAATACCCTTGATGTTTTGAACCCAAATGTTTACGCTTTGTTGATTCGATTTGGGTTTGTCTACATCATCCATGATACTGCACGGAACACCTTTTGTGTGCGTTCCGCAATAGTCGCATCCTTCTTTTTTTTTACGCGTGCACTGTTCACCGTTGGCGCGTTTGGCAAGACAGCGTTGTTGGCTCGGCACCATATTTTTCACACGTTTGCGTTTCATGAAATCGTCCTTTGTCATTTTCAATTTTTCATATTCATACACAAACTTTGTCAGTTGTTGGCATAGTTGTTCAATGGTTCCGACGACGACTCCGTCCGATTCAGTTGAAGATGCAGCCGCCGCAGAAGCTGCAGTTCCGAGTTCTCTAATTTTTGATGAAAGCGCATCTTTCAGATCGATAATATACGCATCAATTTTTCCTCCTATTTTGCGTTCCATCGTTGAATTGTGTATTGAACTGGACATTTTATTATAAAGTTTTTTCAATTTTATAATAATTAAAAGATGAAAGAAATCAAAATTATAATTATTACATTTACATGCTACCAACTTGAGAACCTGTGGGAGACGGGGCGGCGGCGGCGGCAGGATCAGCATTATTACTAGCATCCGGAATATCAATCACATAACTTACATTTTCGTTTTCATTGTTTTCGCGACTGATTATTTCATTTTGTTCATTATGTTGTTCGTGAAAGGATGCCAACAACTGAGGCAATTGAGGTGTTGATAAATGAGATGAAACTGCGACATTATTATTTTGATGGTCTGTAGGCACTGGAGAGGACGATACCGGCGTTTGCATTGCATTTGAAAATACAAGTTGTGCCGAAGCCGATATCGCGCCATCCGGCGAACGTATACGCGAGTTTGGCTGTGAATTATTAACGTTTGCACGAGTATTTTGAGGAAAGGGAATATTTACGGCGACATCATTTAAATTGACCATATTTGTATTCAAATCGGGAAAATTAAATTCGTCATTCTCTCTAAAGTCGTTTGCAAAATTATTGTAACCAGATCCACCCCCACCGCCTCTTCTAGATCCTCCAGAACCACCACCTCCAGAACCACCATAATGATTGTTGTCACCCATTCCCATTACACTCATCGCCTGACTTGGAGCACCACTATGAATGGATTGTGGAATAGACCGCGCCGACGCCATCTCTTGTTCTAATGAATTTGCGTTTATTTTTACAGATGATAAACCGTTTACAAAATTCGGTTTCTTTACATTCTTGTATTTTCCGTATTTCAAGTTGTATTCTTTAATAATTTCCTGGTCGATTACCGGACTTATATCTTGCAAATTTTTTATATCAGTTTTAATAATGGAGAGCATATCTTTGGCGGTTTGGCGCTGTTCGCGGCATAAAGAAAGCTCGATTTGAAGTTTCTTATTGATTTGCGTATATTGTAGTGCGCACATTCGATGCGACTCGGCGCGTTTACCGAGTTGAAAATAAGAATCGACCGATTTTATGATGCCTACAAACACGCTTCCAATGCCGAGAATAATATTCATTTTATCATAATTCAAATCGATACCGGTGATGAATCCGATGCCGCTACTTAGAATGATAACAGGAATATTAATAATGTTGGACAACTTGTTGTATTTCTCATAGGATGCAAGATGCAGTATTCCCAAACTCTCACATTCTTCCGCGGACTGTGCCAACAATTGTTCTAAATCATTATTATAAAAAATAACATTTTCGTTATTTGTTGGTTTTTTTATTTCACTCATGTTTATAAATACTATAAATATTATTTTTTATTTTTATAGTATTATGATTATGTTATGTTATGTTATGTTATTGGTTTGTTAAAGGTTATTTAAAGGGGATTCTACATGTGAAGGCAGTATAAGCCAAAATACAACGAGCGCATTCCAGAATGTTAAATAGTTTGCATATAAACTCGGATCAATTGCTAAAAATGTCATCATGGTAGTTATGATATAATCCAAAAGAATTGCAACAAAAACAACAATTAATTTTATTTTTAGAGATGCCATAAACAATTATAAGTAATGATAAGTAATGATATAATATTTATAATATAATATTATTATTTTTATTTTACATTTTTTCTGAAATAAAATCATTTTAATTTATAGCTCGCGTAATCCACATCGAATTTATCAGGGATGTCGGCCGTATCTATATTATGATAAGAAATTACGAGAGAGTGGTTATAATCTTTAAAAAACCACTCCACCGGATTTACTGCCACGTCGTCGTTAATGGATGCAAAATGCAGGCCTTTATATGCCGTGTCGTATTCTTGCGTCCAGTTCCCGTTGGAGTCGCGAAGGGATAAAAATCTCTCCACGGTTTTATCGGTTTTTGCAAGTTCCTGTGAAATCTGAGAATTATCGGGTTCGCCGTCTTTTAAAAATATTTTCATTTTCCCAAGGAAGAGTATCATTCGCAAAACTCCGCCTTCTTTGTATTTACCGTGTTTTCCGCTTGTTATTTTCTCTCCACCGTAAAGCTCAAACGGTTGTTGATTGTGGGTGTAACACGCATACTTCATGGAAGATAAAAAGTTAGTGGCGACATAGAATGGGCCGAACGAGCTTTTCACGGGGGCTTTTAGCAGTCCGAAAAACGCCAAGTATTTGATTTTTTGATATTCGTCGCCGAAATAGCAAACAGTCGGCGTCTCTAATGGTCGACCTTTGCAGTCGTATAAACGCATGATTTCCGGGTTTCTTATAAATAGGTCGGTTATCTCGGGACGAATGTCCATATACATGACCTTTTTAAAATTTACAATTTCGCTTGTTAAAACCCACCACATTTGCTCGCGTTTCGAAAGTTTGGGTGCATATTTGGGCTTCTTAAAATATTTTTGGAATAAAAGATAAATGCATACGCTTGGTTTCGCGCTTTTTTTCGAATCTGCATGTAAAGTGTGTTTGAAGATTCCCCTGAATTTAACCACATGATGATCGTCATTTGTGCCGTTTGTGCTGTTTGTGCCGTTTGTGCCGTCTGCGCGTTCTTTCGGCGACACAAGCATTTTTAAAATATGTTCTTCTGCTTGTTTTTCTGCGCTTTTTCGTTTGGATGAAATGTAGTCGAATTTTGGAAATTCAAATACTTTTTTACCATCTTTTTCGTCAGTAACAGTCATGAGATACTCGAGAAACGGGATACAACACGACGTATTAATTTGATACGTGCAAATATGAATTTCAACAACGTCGTTGCTATTGCTACTGTCCTCACCATCGTCTCCATCGTCATCTCCATCATACGACGACGACGTGTTATTGTCAAAAAATGCGTCGGTGTCTTTGGAAAGCGAGGATGCAAAGGGATATGTGTCTCGATGCGCATCGCAGTGACTGAAATCATACTGTTGTTGTTGTTCTTCATTCATTCTTTCTAAATTATACTGTAAAAGTATTTCATTGAATTCATTATCACCGTCATCATTATGAAAATATTTTTTTGATTTCGGGTTTTTAGCGCCGCCACCGCCACCTATTTCATGATGATAGTTATTTTTTGAAGAGAATCCAGGCAACATCTTTATGAGTTAATAATAATAATAATACGAAGAAGAATACTATTGTTATTACATGTTATAATTTTATTATGGTTTTACACATAATTATTTTATTTCATATTTACATGAAAATTGTAAAATATCATCTAATATTTTGTTACAGTATTTGTCAACTTTATCATTTTTTCGCCCATCTTCTACACATATAAAGTTGCAATCTTTTATACTACAAGTATCAAATATATCAAATATACTATTACATATTTTACTTAACATTGCATGATCAAATTGACATAAAATTTTTGTCTTATAATCATGTCTGTATTCTAAAAGTTTATTTTTTTCAAAATAAAAACAAAAGGCATCAATAAAACAAAAATCGTCACTTGAACGAAATTTTCGATGCATTTGTTCATTTAATTGTTTTGAAAACTTATTAGAAAATATGTTAACAAGAGATTTTTTAAATATTCTTGGAGAATGTGCTATTGGTTTTGGAGTTCTATCTAATTTTAATACTTTATATGTTTTTTCACGTGCAAGACCACAACCTCCATCTTGAATTTTAAATATCTTAATAAGATTTGGATGCGCACTAAGCATATTTATAATTATATTACTTTCGGAATACCATATCATTTTTCCGTCTTTTGTAATTAAATCTTTTATGTATAACTTTTTGTTAAGAATCATGTCATCATTAAAATATAAATAATATTCAGATAATCCAGGAATTTTATGTAGACACGACTCAATTGTGAATGAATTATAGCACGTTGTCCCAAGTAACATTTCATAATGAATTGGAATTAAATTTGCAAAAGGTTTTAAAAAACTAGGTAATTTACCTGTATTTGTAACAAAATAAATATTTCTATATTTATTTTTAAAATATTTTTCAATACTTCGAACTGCGTATTTTATTTCATTTAAAGATGAATTGTAACGGTTATTATTATTATGCTTTACATTATTATTACATTTTATTGAATCTTGATTTTTTTTCTTTATCCACTCTTCGTCTTTGTAGTCAACCCATGTGAATATTATATCAATTTTATCTATTTCTATTTTTGAATCTACAGTTATAACCATTAAATAAAATAGTAAAAAAATAATGTATATTTTGTATATAATATAAAAAAGAATATTTAAAAAAATCACTTAGTATTATTATTTTACCTAAAGTTACACTTTTTTCCTTCGAATAGATTCTTTTACCTTTTCCTCTCGCGTTTCCATCAAAAATGTGGAAACCTTTTCAGCCTGACCGACGTCATCATTATAGAAGGAAAGTAATGCATTCATCAAGTTGTTTTTATTCAGCGGCGCCTTCACTTTGGTTTTCGAATAAATGAGCTGCCCCCCATTAATGTCAAAGCAGTCGATCTCATTGTTCTTCATAATATGCAGCAATTTTTCCGTGATTTCTTTCTTTTTATCTTTTCTCTCTTTAATTTCTTTTTGAAACTCTTTGATTTCATTGTCCATTTGAATCCACCCCTTTACATGTTTTACAAGCTGGTCCTTTGTTTCGGACGATGATGCGGATGCGGATGACATTTGATTTATTTGTTATCTTTACTAGTTGATTTTTATTTTTATGATTCTTGAGATGATAAAAAAATATAGGGTTATCTTTTTAATATATTTTTTTATAGTTTTTATTTAATAAAATAATAAATAATACAAAATTGAATTTATAATGTCTAAACCATAAAGTTGTAGTTTATAAAATCCAATCAACAATTTCGATCAAATGCAGCAACAACAACAACAGCAACAACAACAACAGCAACAGCAACAACAACAACAACAGCAACAACAACAACAGCAACAACAACAACAGCAACAACAACAGCAACAACAACCGGATCAAAAAAAAACAAAAAAACATGAAAAAGTCGTTGCATTTATGAAAACTATGGCGACATTTGTATACAATAGTGTCTGGATAAATATTATTGTATACTTTATACTCTGTAATATAATGCACCATTACGCGTCGAAAATGTACATTCATTTTTGCGCTTACAGCACGCCGCTTTTCCAGCTGGATAGTGTGTTAATGTCCCCCATTGTCATCATTTCGCCGCATTGCATGGGGCTCAGGTGGCTTATTCTTGAGAGTTCGAATACGGTTTATTTCCAACTACTGACGTGTTGCTCATGGTTCATATCGCGAATATCAAAATAAAAATGCAAACTCCACACATAAAATATTTGACATTTATATTTTTCTAGATCTAATATATAAAAATATAAAGCATGTCAAAAAATGAATCAGAATCAATGATTGCATCTAACATGATATCTCATGACGATGTTGTTGAGTTACTTCGCATTACAATATTGGTCTACAACTATGGAAAAACATTTACGATTGAAGATGAAAACGAAACCATTGAAACATTTGTCAATAAATTAATAAAAAATGGCACAACGGATAAAATTGGTCTAAGTGATACGCGAAAATCTATATTACTAGACGTGGCTAAAAATACTCCATCTGGAAAAGTGCACACATTCATTAGTAACACAGAAAGTGACGTGCAGGTCGGCGTGACTATAAATAAAACAGACAAACGAATTTGCGTCGTTTTTCGTGGAAGTGAATCGACAAAGGATTGGTTTTATGATTTAAAAATAAAGAAACATAATCTAAAAGACGGGATTTGGGTTCATAGTGGATTCTATCAACAATTATACGAAAATGGAGTATACGATAAACTACTTGCAAGCGTGAAACAAATAGTAGGTGAACATCCGGATTTTTCTTTATATGTAACCGGACATAGTTTAGGCGCTGCACTCGCCACATTATGCGGATTTATGTTTTCACAAGAATTCAAAAACCAAATTACAGTAGTGTCGTTTGCAAGTCCGCGCGTAGGTGATGCGGAATGGAAGAGTGCATTTGAAAAACAGCATAATCTTGTCCATTACAGAATCGCCAATAATCGAGATATAGTTACCGCATTTCCAATGTATAAATATCATCATGTTGGTAAAACAATTCGTCTATTTGAAAATTCATATTCAATATTTGTAGACAACAGTAAATTCAGCTGGTATGATTTTACTTTACTTCAATGCTGGCGAATAGGAGACCACGATTGTGATTTCTATTATAAACGGTTACTGCAAAACAAATGGGACTAATACAATTTCGATTATAAGGGTTGCAAATATTGCAAATATAACACTCTCCATCTCGCCGAAGAAAGATATCAAATGTTCCAACAAAAATGCGAATTCCATGCATTCAACTTGTAAAATTGGAAAATCGGAGGATAAATAGTAATTTTTAAAATTAAAAAAAAAGTCGAAAAATGGAAAATCTTCAACTTTTCAAAACTTTTTTTTTAATTTTGAAATTGGACATAAATAAATGTCCAAAATGGATTTTAAAAAAAAAGTTTCAAAAAATGAAAACCACTTTTTTTTCGACTTTTTTTTAAGGATTTTTTTTCATGAATTTGTATGATACACAGTAAGGCGAATGTTGTCAAAAATGTGTCCGAGACCATAAGCGAAAAAGTGAAAAAAATCGATTTTTTCCATTTTTTTCGGATTTTTCTGGGATTTTTTGGGACCGATTGGACAACTTTTGGACAACTTTGGACAACTTTTGGACAACTTTATAGGAAAAATATAATGAAAAAATACCTCAAATGAGATATTTTTTCATAGATGTTATAAAAAAAGATGGAAAATCAATTAAGATAAAACATTATAGGACAAAAAATGACGAATTACAAAAAGTTCCTCTGAAAATGCGAATTCCGCAAAAAAAACATGAAATAACGATTTTCGGGGGATGAATAGCAGATCTAAAAAATGAAAAAAAATGATGAATTACGAAATGTTCCCCCCAAAATACGAAAATCGCAAAAAAAATATGAAATAACGATTTTCGGGGGATGAATAGCATTTTTTTAATGGTCGAAAAACGGAAGAATCTTCAACTTTTCAAAACTTTTTTTTTAATTTTGAAATTGGACATAAATAAATGTCCAAAATGGATTTTAAAAAAAAAGTTTCAAAAAATGAAAACCACTTTTTTTTCGACTTTTTTTTTGAGATTTTTTTTCGCGATCTTATATGATAAATGGTGTAACGATTTTTGACAAAAATGCGACCGAGAACATAAGCGAAAAAGTGAAAAAATCGGATTTTTCTGGGATTTTCTGGGATTTTTTGGGACCGGTTGGACAACTTTTGGACAACTTTGGACAACTTTTGGACAACTTTATAGGAAAAATATAATGAAAAAATATCTCAAATAAGATATTTGAGTTGTGAATATGATAAAAAACATGGAAAATCAATTAAGATAAAACATTATAGGACAAAAAAATGATGAATTATGAAATGTTCCTCCCAAAATGCGAATTCCACAAAAAAAACATGAAATATCGATTTTCGGGGGATGAATCGCAGATCTAAAAAATGATGAATTACGAAATGTTCCTCCCAAAATGCGAATTCCACAAAAAAAACACGAAATATCGATTTTCGGGGGATGAATAGCATTTTTTTAAGGTTAAAAAATGGTCGAAAAACGGAAAAATCTTCAACTTTTCAAAACTTTTTTTTTAATTTTGAAATTGGACATAAATAAATGTCCAAAATGGATTTTAAAAAAAAAGTTTCAAAAAATGAAAACCACTTTTTTTTCGACTTTTTTTTTGAGATTTTTTTTCGCGATCCTATATGATAAATGGTGTAACGACTTTTGTCAAAAACGCGACTGAGACCATAAGCGAAAAAGTGAAAAAATCGGATTTTTCCCATTTTTTTTGGATTTTTTGGGATTTTTCTGGGACCGGTTGGACAACTTTTGGACAACTTTGGACAACTTTTGGACAACTTTATAGGAAAAATACAATGAAAAAATACCTCAAATAAGATATTTAAGTTGTGAATATGATAAAAAACATGGAAAATCAATTAAGATAAAACATTATAGGATAAAAAACGTTGAATAGCGAATTGTTCCTCCCAAAATGCGAATTCAGCAAAAAAAACATGAAATAACGATTTTTGGGGGATAAACGATCATTTTCTTATTTTTTTCACTATGGATAATATGATAAAAAATGGATAATGAATGGATAATTGTATAAAGGAAAAGGTGTATAAAAATAGTTAAAAATGATGTTGAATATTATATTAAATAAAATAATAAAGTATTTAGATATAAATAAAGGTATAAATATAATAAAAAAGGTTTTTTTTAAATAATGCCAAAAATTAAAATAGATTATGGAAATATGATATTTTACAAGGTTTACTGTATTAATCCAGCTATAAAAAAAAAATTTATAGGTCATACGACGAATATGGTGCAGAGAAAACATGTGTTGAAAAAACAATCGGAAATTCGATATTTAGAAATGTTTGATTTTATAAATAACAATGGAGGTTGGAAATGTTGGAGGATTAAAGAAATAGAAAAATACAATGAATGTAAAACGTATACTGATGTTTTATTGAGAGAGAAGTATCATTATGACGCATTTTATAATACATCAGAAGTATCAAGTGAGAGTGAAATAAAAATGAATGTAAAAGATGGAGAATATAAAATGAATATTGAAAATAATAATAATAATAATAATTATAAATGTAGTTATTGTGAATATGAATGTTTTCAAAAAAAACATATGGATCAACATATGAGCACTCGTAAACATAAAAACATGGTTGAAGAAATAGAAAAAATAAATGAATATAAGAAAAAAATAAACGAATGTAAAGAAAATACAAAGATTGAAAATAATGCGGAACCGGAAAAAAAGGAATATATATGCAATGCGTGCGGAAATGTTTATAAAAATATGTCAGGTTTATGCAAACATCGTCACCTATGTAAATTACAACATCCCAAACAACAAAATAGACAATATAAAAAACACGGAACTAGTCAACAAAAAGAAGCTGTATCGAAAACGATACACAATGAATGCGAAGTTGAATCATCCGCTGCGGAACCTACGGAGTTGATGAATACTGCGATACCGGATAAAGAAAAAGACGAAATCATTATTCAGCTTTTGAAGGACAATGAGTCGATGAAGACGTTTATGAAGGACCAGAACAACATGTTGAAGGAGATGATGCGTCAAATCAACACAAATGCGGTGTCCGGTTCGAGCACGATTACGACGACGAATAATATCAAGCAAAAATTCAATATCAACATTTTTTTGAACGAGCAGTGCAAGGATGCAATCAATATGGGCGATTTTATCAAATCTCTCAAAATTACGTTTCATGATTTAGAAATAACGCGAGACAAGAGTTTGGAGGAGAGTGTGAGCACGATTATGCTGCGAGGACTCAAAGAGTTGGATGTGTATAAACGTCCAATTCATTGCACGGATCAGAAGCGGGATGTAATGTATATCAAAGACGAGGAAAAATGGGAAAAAGATGACGGGAATGTCAAGCTGAAGGGGTCGATCGACACGCTTTCGAAGAAACAAATGTTTACACTGAAGGAGTGGAGAGATTCAGATCCAGAGCTAAAAACCAATGAAGACAAGCGGGACAAGTTTGTTACGACGCTGAATCACGTTTGCACGCCGATTCCGGAGACGAGTGGAAAACGGTTAATCAAGACGATAGGGAAGGAAATATACATTGACAAGGTGGAAGAATAATTTGCTGACTTCTTTCTCACTCTACTCGTCATAGTCATTCCTCCTATACTCCACTCCCTTAAAATATACACTCCAATAATCCCTCTGATTCTCGTGTCCCAATAACGACCTTGTCTCACTACACTCTATCACCAGCATCGGATGGAATATTACACACTTCAACACTCGATTCAATATATAATCTATCGCTATCCCCACATTCACTTCTCCATTCGCATTTAATACACTCTTCAATTCTTCCTTCCAACTTTCATATTTCACTTCTCTACCATCACCACCACCACTATATAACCTCGATATCTTCTTCAATCTTTCCTTCTTTACCATATGACATTGCGTTCCTGGGAATCTATAATTTTCAATAAAAGATGCTTCCTCTGATATCTTACACACACTCTCTATCTTAAAACTTTCCAACTCTTTATATTGATTAAAATTACGACAAGGTATCCACCCCAAACTTACATAGTCATATTTAGTCAATTTTACGTCCCATGTTTTTACTATCTCTTCTACCATTTTTATAAAATTTTTTTTATGAAAGCAAACATCATCTTCTAGTATAATACTGTACTCCGGCGATTCATCTCTACTCGCATACTCTAATGCTCTAAAATGACTTCTTGTACAACACATTACTTTTTTCGTGTTATCATCTATTCCATTGTAACCTTCTAAATAATCTTTTGAATTCTCTGGTGTGGATGCATATAAGTAGTGTATCAATTCATCAGGTACACCTAACCTTTTGAATCTTTTTACTATTTTTCTTCTTCTTTCCTCGCATGCAGAAATCACGATAAATTTATATTTTACATTATCATTTTTTTTATCATTTGTTATCTCTTTTTCACGTAATGTTTCTGTGATCAAGTCCTCGTATTTTTTCTGTAGTTCTACATTTATTGGTAAGTATTGTTGTAAATATGAACGATTTCTCTCCAAGTATTCATCCACATTTTCATCATGATGTAAAATAACATCTTTTAAAATGCGCCCGCCTTCTTCATAATTAAAATCATCATAATAATAACCAACTTCTTTGCATAATTTTCCATTATGTACAATCGGCCACCCCATCCATGCAATGTCAAAATATAAATAATTCAAATAATTTTCCCATGTGTGCGATACGGCAATGTCGGCATAATTAGACATAATGTATAAAGACCTGTGTCTACTTTCTATCGTTATTTTATTATCAATTCCAAGATCTAAACAGTCAACCAATTTACAAAATTTATCTTTATTTAAATTTTTTGAGTCATTAATACCCATAATATAAACATTTTTTATTTTATTTTTATTCTCACCATCAAATGCTCTGTATGCATTTTCACATATTAATAAAGGGGGAATTGACCATTTTATAATACTGAGATTTGGTTCAAAAATCGCAAGTGATTTTACTTGTGATCGTTTTTTATACTTATTTTCTTCTTTGTCTATAAGCTGAGGGGACCATATAAACGGGACTTGAATTACATTGCATCTAAACATTGTTTTCAAGTAATAATGATTTGTATTGAAATGTTGCGGTATATTCCAACATTCGTCGAAAATGCTGAATTTTTGGTATATGTGTTCACGGTCTCCATTGTATAAACAACTTTCTGATTCTAATATAAATAGATTTCCACAATTATAAAATATATTTTTTGTTCCGATTTTTTTAAGGTCAATATATTGTTCTAATGCTAATCTCAATCCTACCGTGAATATTATGTTAAAATCTTCTTTTAATACATTACTATAGTGCACTTGTTTATAATTCATTTCATTTAAATATTCGTTATCATTCCCATCGACAATAAAATAAACATCATATTTTCCAATATTTGTAAGTAATTCGTAGAAAAATATTGTATTCTGAAATATTCCATTTGTAAATAATTCCATTTCATTTTTAACATGTGCAATTGTTATGCCTATTTTTATTTTCTCATTTTGTTTTATGATTGATCGATAATTTTCTATATCTGGTATTTTTTTATGTAAATTTTCTATAGAATTAGATGTCATAGATGATAATATTAAATAAATATAAACTATATTTTATTTATTATTTGATATTTATTATATTATATAAACGCGTATAAAAATATATTATAAGCAGAAGCGAAATATAAAATTGAATTTATTGTTTCTTTTTTTTTCATTCACATCATTCACTATGTTTCTCATACCAATCTATCCGAGAAGCTGTCGTCAAGAAGTGGTTTATATGATGATGCTGTTTGTTTCATAGCATCTTCATAATATTTCTGCTTTATACAAAAGCAAGCGACAAGTCCACTAAAGAACATTGTTATACAAATTGGAAGAAGGATCGACACGTTCATTTTTATCCTAGTATCCTAGTATTATATTATTATTAATTTATTATTATTATTATAGGGAATGTAATATTTAATATGTTTTCTAAAACATATTAAATACATTCGTATGTGCTTATGTGTTTATGTATTTTCAAAAAAATCACGAGGCGGCAGGCGGAGCAGCCGGAGAGGCAGCAGGAGCGGCGGCGCCACAAATGGCGCTTTGAGTCGTAGAAAACCATTTTGCAATGGCGATCAAAGGCGGGCTGAATATATTGCTCGAATTCGGGTCGGCAGTGATGGATGTAGAGAGATCTACTAGTTTTTGATTTTGACCGGGTGTGTTACATGATTTTTTATAATCGTCAAAAAGAACTTGAGGTTTTTGGTAAAATGGTCCATCGGATTTACACATTGCGGTATTGACAGAAAGCGCATTGACTGCGAGGAGTTTCGCGTCATCGGAAGAATTCGGAGATTTTACGATTTGAGAATACACATCGGCGTTGCCGGAACTACAAACTTGTTTATTCAAAAAATCGTAAATGTTTTGAGGTGTGGGGTTGGGCGGCAGCGACATCATGGACGCAGGCATGCTGGATTTAATGCTGGATGAAATGGAGTCGACGTCGGTAAAACTGAATCCTTCGTATGTCTTGAAAGAGATGAAAAAAATGCACGCGATGAGCGCGAGCGTGACAAACATGTAGCGATAGTTACAGCTTAGCACGAATAAAGAAACGAGGACGGCGCGCCCGACCAGTGTGTTGTAATAATATTGAAGACGATGCGATTGCTGCATATAAGCGCAACCTATTATAAAAACGATGACAAGTTGGGCGACAAATGAGTTACGACGGTTTACATTTGAATTGAATACTTCCTTTACATTATTTAAAATATTTGTCATATTATTTATGAATGTTTAAAGTGTATAAAAAATGTATAAAATAGGATGAGAAAATAATACGAAAAAAGTGAAATAAATGTTTATGTTTATGAAATGGAGGATATAATAAATAAATAAATAATAGATTAAGCGTAATTAAGATATTAAATACAAAAAAATGAATAAATATAAATAATATATTTTATTTTCCGTATGTTTTTTAAAATAAAATCTCATTTTTTTATAGGAGAGTAGAACAACAATGTCTTTAGCACAATATGCTTCGCCGTATAATAATGATGAATCGGGAGAGACAGATAATATAAATGCAAATATTCGGATGACACAAAGTCAAAATCAAAATCAAAATAGAGGAAAAGGGGGTAATGGAGGTGGAGAAAAAAAAATGCCATCGTCTTCATTTCGTAAAACAATAAAGCGTCCTATAGCACAGCAACAACAACAACAGCAACAACAGCAACAACAGCAACAACCAGAATCTCGGTCACGTGTGGAAAATTTTATGAGCAAGCTAAGCGCTGTTAAAAGTGCAAATGATTTTCAGCAAGGGGGGGGAGGAGGAGGAGAAGGGGGCGGATATGACGAAACTGGTGGTGGATCCGAATCTGATTTAGCAGATTATCTGCCGATTGAACAAAAAGAACAAAAAAAAAATCAAAGCGGCCAATACAATGATGGCGACGATGATGGTGTAGTAACAAAAGAGGGGTTTGAAAACCTGCCCAGCACGTATGCGTCACAGTATTATCAGCAGTATGTTCCTCTTTCATACAGCAGTCAGCAGCAGCAGCAGCAGCAGCAGTCGAATAATGCTTCAAACGGTTCAAAAGACGATTTGATGCAAAAAATGAATCACATTATACAGATGCTCGAAGACCAGCAAGATGAAAAGACGGGAAGTGTCACGGAAGAATTGATTCTGTATTGTTTCTTGGGAGTATTTGTCATTTTTGTCGTGGATTCATTTGTTCGAGCTGGAAAGTATGTGAGATAGGTGGCTTATTCTTTGGTGTTTGATTTTTTACTAGAAACAGAAACAGCATAGTGATATTTGATATATATAACATACAATAATCCTATAAATATAAATATTGTTGGACCGTAAATGCCCCAAGCTTTATTAATGATTCCATATATTATTAATAGTATTTGCGCTATAAAATTGCCGATTAAATATGTCCAAGTAAAACTACTTGCATTTTTCGTTTTATTCATAGCTAAAATTATGGACATAAATGAAATTACATTTACGGTGAGAGAGATTGTTGCCAGAATTTCATATTTTCCCATTTAAATATTATATATTATAAAATATAAAAATATTTTTATATTATAGAAAAGAATTTTGAAAATGTCAAGGAGCAAAAAAATGAAAGCAATGTCCAGTGAAGCGGATAAAACAAGTTTGGGAATGACAATATATAGTTTACCCAGTAGCACTGATCTCCGCAAAAAAAAATGTGAAAATCAGGGAAACCCTAGTATTTCCGACATTCTTAAAGAGAAGAGTGAAATTTTAAAAACGTTCTCATACAAGAATGACGATATAACCATAGTTTTAAATGATAAGTATTCCAGCTATAATTTAAATATATATTTTATTCCATTGAATACAAACATAACAGATGGAAAATATGTTTTTGATACAAAATGTAAGACGGATGCCGGCTCGACCAATGATGATGATGCGTGTTGTAATTTTGAGATTTCAGGTTCACGAATAAAAGATAAAATACCGACTGACAAACCAATTGTTTCTCCCGGGACATTTTCTTTTTATAATGATATTAAACCTATTTATATTGGAACTAACTATGATATATATGTACAAGTAAACCAATTTGATAGTGGTAAAAATGATATATACGGTTTTTATATTAGAGCGCCTGTATAAAATATTAAAATATTATTTAAATAATATTAAAAGTATAACTTCATGATACATAACGATACATAACAAGGGAAAAATAAAAAATGGGAGATTGCAGCACGAAAACAAATAATGAAAATCCAAACGTTGAACTATTCATGACCATTCTTGTAAATATTGGCAATGTGTTGAGCGTGGTATATAATGTTCCGCAAATGTGGAGAACGCATAAATTAAAAAAAGCGGATGACATATCGTCACATTTTTTATGGATGCGCCTTTCAGCTGGAATCATCTGGTCCATTTATTGCATTTATTATCAAATGTGGTATGTGATTATATCATGGACAACGACGATCATATCCACCACGCAAATATTATATTATAAATACTATCCATCACCTTTGGCACAGATGCCGTTGATAGAGTTAGAGGAACGGGGACAGAGACAACAGGAGAAAGAGAAAGAGAAAGAAGAAGAAGAACGAATTGAAATGCAATTATTACAAAAAAATGAAAATATGTGTCTATACCATTAAATTAGTAATTTGTTCGCAAAATGAAATGATAGTATAAGAATAGTATAAAATAATGCAGATTGAAACGATGGTATAAGAATAGTATACAAAATATTGAAACCGCATTGTTTACTATAAAATGCTTGATCTTTACTAAGCACTGATATAAATTTTCATGTCCTCGAATCCAACTACAAAAATCTTTCCAAAGTTGTGTCGGTGTTGGAATTAAGGAATTGTTGGAATGATTGTTGTTACTCATTATACTCATTATACTGATTAGATTGATTTGAAACGGGGAGAGAGATGAAGTTGGAAACTTTTAGAACGATCCATAAAAATCAATTTTTATATTATTTCAAAGAATTAATATAAAATAAAATAAAAATAAAAATGTATATTATTTTTTATTTTATATTTATATATATACCATAACGATATTTATTAAAATAGTGTTAATTTAATTAAACGTCATGTTGAATCAAGTGCATGAATGGATTAGTTCGTTGAATACAAATATGTTTTTTGCGGGGATAATGATGCTCACATTAAACATCGGTTCAAGGTATATTCAGTTGAATTTGAGTCCGTCTGCAGAATCCTACTTGAAATACGCGATTACAAAAGAATTTTTAATATTTACGATTGCGTGGATGGGAACGCGAAGCATTTATGTGGCTTTAACGCTAACAGCCGCATTTATTATTTTGTCAGATTACGTGTTCAACGACAAGAGTCGTTTTTGCATGTTACCGGAAAATTTTAAAAAGTTACAAAGTTCAATTGATGTGAATGATGATAAGATTATAAGCGAGCTGGAAATAAAGAATGCGATGGAAATTTTAGAAAAGGCCAAAAAACAGAATGAAAATCGCGTTCAGCTTAGCTACTTGTCATTTTACGACAATGTCAAGATATAGTGTAATAAAACTAAAAATATATTCAACTGAAACTGATATAAAGTATATTTTATTTTATAAAACAAAGATTATTATAAAATAAATGTTTAATTCTACACACACGCATTTTTACAAGGAACCACCGCCATCACCATCGTATCTTCTTAAAATGTTTATTATGAACAAGTCAGCTTCATCTTGTATTACGGACTCAAATAAAACATATGAAGAAACTGTAGAAATGTATAAAGAAAAGGTGGAAGCGCATAATAATAAAGTGCGCGAGTCCCACTATGCCGATTCCGGTTTTGATTTATTGATTCCATTTGATTATTTCAAACATGAAAATTGTTATACCGACAACCTTATTTCAAATGTGACATTTCGTGCCCAGCTTGGTGTAAAATGTAGCATGTCGCGAATCGATCCACCACAATTTCCATGTGGGTATTATTTGTATCCTCGTTCCAGTATTGTAAAAACGCCTTTTCGACTATCAAATTCCGTGGGCATTATTGATTCAGGGTATAGAGGAGAAATTATGGCCGTGGTTGATAATATTGACTCTGCAAATAATGACATGAAAACGTGCGTTCGTAAATACATGTCTCCGATGACACGAATGTTTCAGATTTGTTCGTCGACATTGGAACCATTTTTAGTTGAAATTGTTGAAAGTGAAGACGATCTTGGATTTACTCAACGCGGTAGTGGCGGTTTTGGGTCAACGGGTTTATAACATGTTATTATTACGAATTTATAAAAAATAATCAAAAAATAATCAAACTAGAAATATAAATTTTAGTTTGATTATTTTTTATATAGTATAATAATAAATATAAAAAATAATTAAATTAGTTTCATATATAAACAATGTCAATCGCAACACTAAAGAAAAAAACATTTCGAGGAGGCAATCCGCGCGTTGATCCGATTTCCGGTGTCGGAAACAGCGGTTTTTCTTTAAACGGCTGTCTTCGCAACATTGGAGGAGTGGGACAGTTTCGGATGGTAAGTAATGTAACGCGCACCCTGTTTAGAGGAAACACGCCGGTAGGATGGGGAGGATGTTGCGGAACTTACCCGCAGTTCATTGCAAATTCAGGAAATTGTTGCACCAATGACGCATCCATTGTAAAGCTGTCGACTAAAAACACGAAAGGAATGTTGAACGAAAAGTATTTAGGAATTCTTCACGGCGCATATCCAAACACTTGGGTAAAAGACGACGACAACAGTTACCGGATCACCGACACGCAGTCTCAGTACATTGAGTCGCTAACTTGGAAGACAGGATCGTGCAAGTTTCAAGCAGACAAGAGCGCAAACACGACGGTTGCGGATGCAGAAGTGTGCAAATGCATCAACGGCAAATTTTACCACATTGGAGGTAAAAAATACATGTTTTATAAACCAACGACAAAATTTGTTGGAGGTTACACCACACAAAATCAGTATATTACAACCGGCGGAGTTGCGAAAAATAACTACTTGCCAACCCCGGCGTGCGCAAGACCGTTTCCGTATTCACTATCTCACAACGGCTGCGACGTCAATTACAATACGATTGAACAAGCTGCTGGAAAGGGATTTATTTTACCTTTACCTTGAAATTATTTTACTTTTTTACGACATTGTATCCGCCGCAGCCCCCGCATTTCATACCGAATGGGTGAAACAGGGATTGCCCTTGAAACGAACAGTCGTTGCAGAGCACGTCGTAATGCAGTTCCTCTTGAAACGGATACAATTCAATTTGAGCGTCAATATGGTGAATGTACTGTTTCAAATTGTCTCCCGAGTAAACAATTTTCCGACAGAGAGAACACGTATTATTGTTATTTTTTATAGACGCGGCAAGACATTCGACGTGGATTGGGTGCCCGCAGTGTAAAATGCAACTCGGGTTTATCGAATGAAATAATTTTTCTAGGCACACGGGACACTCGTTATGGAATGCATTCTCTCTGCAAACGTGCGATTTATCGGAGTCAACAATGCACGTGTTGCAAACGTCGCAGTGTCTATATTTCTCATCATTTGCAACCCGACATATTCCGCATTTATCGCAGTGAAAGTAGTTTCTTTCAATGCGGTCATCGAACAGATTACAAGTTGCGCAAAAATATTTTGCAAATTGTATTCCGCATCCTGTGCATTCATTGCCGACACTTTGTCTACAGTTGCAAATAGAACACACAACTTCCTTGACGTCAAAACGACAGATTTCATGGGATTCATTCTCGTTATGGCAAAAACGACATGTGTATATCTTTTGGCAACACGGAGAAACGAATTTGCACCGTCGAATATAATGTTTGCAAATATCGCTATCGCTTGTTGCTGTCATTGTATTGTTATGAATTGGATTATGGTTTAATATTTAAGTTTATTTTTACTATAAATTGTATAAAATGATAATCAAAAATATTGTGAACCACATTATATTTTTGATTTTAAATTATGATGAATAAACTGTTGAGTATACAGATTTATTCGCGGTGGGCAGAACGACTGCGGCGGGCAGAACGACCGCGGCGAGCAGAACGACCGCGACCGCGGCCGCGACGGGCAGTTTTGGATTTGCCATGAGCACGTGAATGAGAACGAGAACGAGATGCCATTTTACTACTTGTTATATATTCTCTAAAGAAAAAAATTTAAATTAAATTAAAAATATTCGCTAAAATTTAAAATTCCTAAATAAAATGATTTATTTATAAAAATAAAAATAACAACAACAACAAGAAAAATAACAAGAATAAATAAATAAATAAATAAATAAATAAATAAATAAAAATATTCGCTAAAATTCCTAAATAAAATGAAAATAAAAAATATTCACAATATATTCCTAAATGAAATAAAAAAATATTCACAATATATTCCTAAATGAAATAAAAAAATATTCACAATTTATTCCTAAATGAAATAAAAATAAAAAATAAAAAATAAAAAATAAAAATGCCATTAAAAGTTTTCCTAAATATATTTAAATCATATCTATCCATCTATATTTTCTATGATGTTTACCAAATTGTGTCGCTGTGCCAATACATTCCGTCGCCTTTCTTAATATTATAAATACTTTTAAAGAGGTCTAACCGCGCAAGCGGACAGTTTGCTCGATATTTATCCAGCGGGTGCGGATTAATTTTAAGTTCAGTCGGAATGGATTCTTTTGAAACAAAGGATCGCCACTGGTATGCGATATACATGAAGAACGTTTCAAAGGAAAGTTTTTTAATCGGAATAATATAGTCATCAGCAATTTGATAATCTCTCAAATATTCTTGAATAATGGCTAAACCCGAAATGTCTGCTAAATTCTCCCCAACGGATAACGAACCGTCCATTTTTATTCCGTCTCTCGCGGCAAAGGTTTCGTATTGTCGTATGACGTCGTTCATTTTGGACCGAAAAATTTTATGGTCATGAGGCGTCCACCAGTTGAATAAATTGCCTTTATAGTCGTACATACTACCCATATCGTCGAGTGAATGCGACAATTCGTGACCAATTGTGTATCCAATGTACGCCAAATTGTACTCAATACCGCGTTCGTCTCCATCCAAAAACGGTTTTTGGAGATAAGCGAGCGGCAAGTAAATATTATTTTTCGTGGGATCGTAAAATGCGTTTACAATGTACGCCTGATTTCCGGCCAAACTAAAATACGTGCCCCAGTTGACCATTGGTAAGTCAACGTAGTGCTTTCCTTCCGTTTCAACGAGAACTTTGAGTCGCCACGCGTTGCACGCGATAATGTTTCCCCATGCATCATTATTAGAATATGTTATATCAGGATCGGAAACAAGGTACGGCGGGTGTGCCATATCCACGCGTATATGTTGCAACTTCAACAGTGCATATTTTTTTGTTTTCGGACTCATCCATTTATTTCTCTCGATAATTCGCATAAACACCGTTTTTAAATCGTATGCCAGGTTGCTTGCCCATTTTATGTATGCCCCGTTTGCATATTTTTTAATATACTCTTCTGTTAAAAACGTGTTGAAACAGTATGAAAGCCCGTAGACCGGAAATATCTCTGGTGGCATCATTGTTTGCTGCCCCTTTACAAATTTCCCGAAAAAGTTGAAATAAATCGCTCGCCATGACCGATGAAACGGCATCATCTGTTTAAAAAAACAATAATAAAAATAGGTTTGCCATTTTTTAGATTTCCAGTTTTCGTGAAAAATTCCGGTAATTTGATGTAAATAATTCAAATTGTCAGTAATAAAAAAACGAGGCGTGGTTTTAAATCCGAGACCTTTTGTCAGCTCATTCCAATTCAAATTATATGTTTCGTGCGCTTCTTTTGCAGTAACCACATTATAACCATCTTCTGCTTCTTTTATACTTGGATCGAAAGAATTCATAGCGTCTAGCATTTGTTTTTCAACATCGATGACATCTTGTGGGTCAAAGTCGTGACCGTCTTTTCCAAATGCCAGCGCAAAAATTGTGGAAACAAATGTTTTAAACTGCTTATTAAACTCCTTTTTATACTCGTCGTCTTCATTGCCTTCATTGCCTCCTTCTTCGTCTATATAAAGTTCATCGTTGTAATAAGAGAGGGTCGGTGCATTGATGTGACACCGATTAATTTGTGAATCTTTCTCGTCGGTAATCATGCTAAAAGAAATGGGACACAACCCTGCCATGATTTCATTTTGATTCATATGTATAAAAAGATCCGTGCACGTTTTATTTTTAAACGTGTCTTCTAATTCTTGTTTTATTTTTTTCCAGTGTCGTTCGCACGAATCTTCGTCCGAATGCAAAAATGACTCGTACACGTTTCGTATCATCTTCGACTTGTGATCAGAGTGTTCGGAAGTATATGCTTTTACAATGTCAATGAGTTGATAATAAACTTTCTCTTGAAGCGTTCGAAAACTATCAACTCGAGTATAATATTTTTTCATTTTTTTTTGCTTCATATCTTTCAACCAGTCATAATTTACATATGTGTAAAAGTCATCCTTTGGATTTATATCTTTGGGCGCAATCGGTTTTTTTAATGCGTCAATGAGTTCCTTTCCTATAGTGTCGTATTTTGCATTTTGTTGCCGTATTTTTTTTTTGCTATTGAAATAATTATTAAAATTTTCTTCAAATGAATTTTGCACAGTAATGCAACCCACCTTATCGTCAATTATAATTTTTTCAACTTTTGTATTAGCCGCTACCGCCGCCGAATCGCTCTTTTTTGTCTCATGGTTCACATTTATCTTTTTTGTTTTATTCCGTTTTTTATTTATTTTTTTATTCATTTCTTTCAAATATATTTTGTTCTAAATAAAATATATATATATATATATATATATATGGATAATATGTTATGTTATATGTGCGTTTATCCTATTTATTATAAACAGAGAATTAAATAAATAATTATTAAAATATTTCACTTTAATAATTTTATACGTTGCTTATACCTTTGTTATTAGTCGTAAAAATACTTCCCCGTGCGTCATCCCCCGTTGAACGTAATGTATGCGTTTTGATTCATCAGAACACAGGTCAAACCAGCTGCTGTAATCGACCGGTTCGATGACACACGAAACTTCGTTTTTTATTCCGACGTATGACTTTTCATCTTCGAGTTTTCGTATCATTTGTTTAACACATATTTTTAAAAAGTCGACGAGAGACGATTCGTGGTCGATTGTTTCATTATACTTTTCCCAAATGTTTCTAAAACCGAGAACTTCATCCGGGTCGCATTGTTGGTCTTCCATGCAAACATTCACCGGATAATTGCACATGACACCGCCGTCAATGTAACAACAAACACGCTTACGTTCTTCTTTTTTCTCCAAATCCGAATTTTGAGGTTGGTGTTGGTGTTCGATCACGATTTTTGGAGAGAAAATAATGGGGAACGCACAGCTCATTTTTATTGCATCCATAACTTTAAGTGACGGGTGCGTTTTATAACTCAAATTTACAAGCTGAAATGTGTTTAATTCAACTGTCATAAGGTGAATCTCTTTCTTATTAAAATTGAACAACTCGTCCAGTGTTACATCCAACGTTAAATCTTTTGCCAGCAGTAACGGTTTCATAATAATGTCGAAAAAGTCATCCGATATTGCCCCTTTATTTGTGTAAATATCCAACACGTCGTGAAATGTTGAATTTTTTTGTAGGATTTCATCCCACGGACATTTTATAATGTAGTCATCAATCGTATTCCAGTCGTGTTGTAACGAGAGAATGACGCCAAACAGCGCCCCGATGGATGTTCCGTATATGGACTCAATGTTATCCATCGACCAAAAATGTTGTTGTTCGAGATATTTTGCTGCGCCGTATGATAAAAGCCCCGTGGGACCGCCGCCGCTAATCACAATGTGTTTAATTGTCATACTGTCTACTGTCTACTGTCTGTGTAATTGTAATTGTGTAATTAATATTTTATGTATAATTTTATTTATTTTTCTCTACGAATAATTTTACTTATTGGATATATCTAATATATTTTTATATATGAATAAAAATATAGGTTCATAAACATCTATAAACCTCTATAAACCATGGACAATTTATTCTATTCGCGCGACGAAGAAGATGAAGATGTTGATAATGTGCGAAAAATAAATTTAGACGACTTGTATGACAGAAAAAAAGAAAAAGATTTGCAAAAACTGCAAATATTTAACCGCATTTTAAATCGAATCCATGAAAAAATAAAAATGACATCTAGGCAAAAGATGAATAGCAGTTTTTGCTGGTACGTTGTTCCCGAAGTGATGTTGGGACACGTGAATTATGACCGCGCCATGTGCATTTCATACGTGCTCGCAAAGCTGGAAGAAAATGATTTTCAGGTGCGATACACGCACCCCAATCTCATATTTATAAGTTGGGGGCATTACATTCCCACCTATGTGAGAACCGAATTTAAGAAAAAAACAGGAATCGCCATTGACGAACACGGAAATCGCAAAGACGAGAATGAAAATGCAAACAATACAACCGACGGAACCGACGGTGGCGGAGGCATTCGTCTCATTACTAATTCTGGCTCTAATGATAACGGCAACCTTGACCACGCTTTGCTAAACCGAAATAAATCCATCACTACGACGGGACCCGGGTCAAATGTGGTTATTAAAAAGGAATACAAACCGATTACAAGCTATAAACCCACAGGAAATTTAGTATATAGTAACGATTTCTTGAAAAAGATTGACGAGAGAATAAATAGTTGATTATATTTAATTAATTTAATTAAATAAAAATTGAAATTTGTTTATTATAGAGGAGTAAGAATAATTCAACCCGAATTAAACCAAAAATGCCGAAAACAAAAGAACTTAAACGTGATGATGATGTTTGTCGTCCCGAGAACAAACGATGCATTCTTATTTCGAATGGCAAAGAATATGGTCTCACGATTCTCACGATGGAAAATTCCGAAAATATTGAATGGTATGAGAAACCGGTTTTTTATATTCCGCTGAGAACATTTATGCGCTGTGGTGCATTTTGGTCGGCACTCCATTTGTCGACAATATTCTGGGAGCCCAAACCTTATCATATAGAACGACCGTTTAAAGAAACGGAAAGGATAAAAGGTGCGTATCTCATCGAATTTGCACCTGACTTGGCGCCCATTTGTAAGGGGTGGGCCAAACAATGCATCGATAAATTACACGATTGGCCTCGTGATCCGGATGCAGACAATGTATTTGTTGAAATTGTTGTTTTTCAAGATTCTCTGAAGAAAGAGATCATGGATGCCGTGCAGCGACACGAATTGCAAGTTTCCGAGACGGATAAGAAGGATATTTTCAGCGTGACAGAATAATTTATTAGAATTTATCAGAATTTATCAGAATTTATCAGAATTTATCAGAATTTATCAGAATTTATCAGAATTTATTATAATGGGTTATATTATAAACAAACAAATTTCGAATTTAGTAAAATGCCATACACTCTTAGAAAACAAAAAACGCGAGGATATAAAGTGTGTAAAAAGGGAACGCGTAAATGTTTTTCCAAACGCCCGCTTACAAAACGCATGGCAAAACGCCAGATGCGCGCACTGTATTTGCACGAACGAATGGGATCGAAATAAAAATAATACAAGCCATTATAATATAATTTTATATAAAAATTGAATATTTTTATATTTTTTTGAAAACTAGTAACCGTAACCGACTAGATCGCATCCATGACAACCGTCGCTGCTTCTGCTTATCCTCGAAATGATATTCGTTCTATATTTAATACAATATCATCATCATCGTCATCATCATCGTCATCGTCATCGTCATCGTCAGAATCAAAATCAGAATCAAAATCAAAATCCGTTGTCGCCGTCGCACCTGTCAAACCTGTCAAAGAAACAAAGCCACCAGCTAAAAAGGTTGAGAAGAAGACGGAAATTGACTATTTATGCGATGCGTATTGTAAAATCATAAAACCGGATAAAACGGCGGATAAACCGGTGGATACAACACTAGATAAAGATAAAGTGAAAGAGTTGTTGCGTCACATTGTCGACGATTTAAAGATACGACCCAAAAAATTATACCGTTATTTCCATTATATAAAATACAATTCAGGAAAAAAGACAACGCCAAAGCTAACACTTGAATTATTACTGCAAAAACCATTTGAATTCATTACATTTCAAAATCAATTCATTTCATACAAGGATGCAATGAATATATGCTTGGAGGAGAATTGCACTTTTCCAGAACTGCGTGTTCGGGTTGTAGCGTGGATCTACGATTACTTCATCGGAAAACAGAATAAATATTACATTGCAGATGGTGACGACTCGTTCAAGCTTTTGACTGAATTTTCGAATGAATTTATGAAAGAGAAATCAAAAGCCGAGCAATTATTGTTTGGAGGAGAAATAGTGATTGAAATAAAATTCGGACAAAAAATATATTATACCACTCGCGAATTTATAGATCATGAAAAAAGAATCGGAGACATGGTTCTCGACTTGTTTCACCGCGACGACGACGACGACGACGAGGACGTCATCGAAGCGGATATAGAACAACATGTGAAGGCATACATTAAAAAGCAAAACAAGGACGATTTTCAATTTGAACCCGAGCAACTAGAGGCAATTCGTAAAGGGTGCAAATTGAAACGGGGGGAGTTATTGAATATTACAGGTCCGCCGGGAACCGGCAAGTCAACGATTGTAAATTGTATTGTAAATTTTAAAATGGATCGTGGGTCTCGCATTGCAATCATGGCTCCAACCGGACTTGCCCAAAAAAATCTCAAAAACTCGTGCAAATACGATGCAGTGCACGATGATGCTAAAAATAAAAAAATCATGTTTTCCACGTTACACAGAGCCATCAATTTTACGTTGGTTCAAAAGAAAGGAAAAGACGGAAAAGACGGAAAAGACGGAAAAGACGAAGAAGATCCCATTTTCGAACCCGACATGCTGGTTGTGGACGAAGCATCCATGATTGATTTGGACTTGTTTTTCAAGCTGTTGAAAGCGTGCAAACAGTTCAACACTTCGCTCGTTTTGATTGGAGATGTTGACCAGCTGCCGCCAATCGGCCCCGGGATACCGTTTGAATCCATCATTCAATCCGGACTCTTTCATACAATCAAACTAAAAAATATCAAACGCCAAGACGGTAATTTGAGGGAAGTGATTGAAAAATTGAATACACCTGGCGGTATAAAACCGTCCGACTTTGATGGCACATCTTCTGTGTTTATCGACGCAAAAACGTCTGAAGAAATTGAAAAAGCGGTTACAAAAATATATAGCGAAGAAATGGCGCGCGACGCGAATGCGGATATTCACACCATGTGCGCTCAAAAAGAAAAGGGCGTGTTTCATTTGAATCCCGTAATTCAGATTTTGAAAAATGGGAAAAGTGCGGAACTCTTCGTGAAGAAATATGAAAATGGACACCAGCATCGATTTTACGAAGGAGACCTTGTCATGCGAACTGAGAATGACTACAGAGACGAACACAATGTGCGCGTGAATGGCGATGTTGGAACAATTCACGAATCACGAGTAAAAGCAAAAAAGTATGGAAGAGACGTGTATGAATATCGATACACGATAAAGTACATGGGTGGCGACAATGATGAAAAAACAGATGAAGAAACGAATTTGAGCGTGGAAGAAGTTCGCGAGGCATTTGTGCCGTTTTACGCGAGCACGGTTCATAAAATGCAGGGACTTCAAAAATCAATCATTGTATTCATTGTTTCGCCGGATCATTCCTTTTGTTTGACGCATGAAAATTCTAAAAAGTTGGTCTACACGGCAATATCGAGATGCAAGTCCAACTTTTATGTCGTGGGCGATAAGAATTTATTTGTAAGATCGCAACAATCAAAGGGGGACACCAATGTTTATCCCACGCGATTTATGAAGGAATTTAACAAGTATGATATTGAAATGTAATTGAAGGAATTAAAATATTTTTATACATATAAGGAATAACTACGAATTATTTACATAAATGACAATACATAATTTTTTAGAATATTATTTTACAAAAGATGTAATATCTCTTTTTGATAAATTTAAAAATACAAAATTACAAAAATCTATTGTAAATGTTAAAAATAAACTTCATTCTAAGACCAAAAAAGAAAAATTAAATAATTTATCTAACAATTGTCATTATTTAACAGAAAAAGATTACAATAAATCTATAAATATTGATAGAGTAAATGAGTATACAGTATTAAAAATTCCGATTCAACCATCAGAATCGTTAAAACAAATGGCAAAACAATGTTTAAAAAATATAGTAAAGAGTAAAAAAATATTAGTGAACAATAAACCGATTAATGTAAAAGAGTGTGTGATTATGGATATTTTAGACACATCTACTGTAACAGCTTCTGGATTTCATACAGATTTATATTATTCAAATTTTTCAGGAAATGCGTTCAATGTTTGGTATTTAATAGAAAATAATGAAGATTATGGAAATATGTTTTTATTAGAGTCAGATGAATATAAAAAAGAATATACTCCTTGTAATATAGATTATAATTATAGTGACAAATCAATATCTCTTTATAAAAGTTCATACTTGGTAACTTTTGCGCCATATATAAAAACTCACATTGGATATTTAAATGAAGACAGTGTTAAAGTAACTTACACAAACATAAAAAATGGCGAATGTTTAATAATGACAAAACATCTGATGCATAGAGGAGATGATAAAAGAAAAAACAACGTGCAAGGTTTTAATTTTAGAGTGTTGATTAAAAATGAAGATGGGTCAATCGACTACGATAAATATTATAAACCATCAGATAAGTTTCCGAATCATAAGTGGGACAAAAAAAATAAAAAATTATACGGTGTTGATTTGTTTGACCTTGCATAAATATACAATCAATGATGATAATAGTCAACTAGTATATATTTTCATGTTATAACAATGTAAACAACAATATTAAGATTCGTAAATACTATTATTTTTATTTAAAAGTATAATAATAATAATAATCTCTCTATCTCTCTACAAATCAAACTTTATAAAGTAAATAAAAATGGAAATGGCAACATTGACATCATCCATAATTTCTTCAGATACAAAAATTGTTTGCAATAAAGAAGGCGTGATTCTTCTCAGGGACGAACGTCGAGAGAATGGCAATAATAACAGTTATAGGATAATATTCAATGTGCACAATCCAAATTTTCCGATTCATTCCATCATCGGATTAAAACTTTATACATTATTGTATGAATTGAACAGAGACATAATTAATACATTCAAGGTTGTAAATGAGACGGAAACATCCATCGAAACGGTAACACTATTTAAACCATTTGGTAAAGATTTTGGAATCGCTCCGAAAGCCATGCACACCGTGTCCACTATTCAGCGCATTGAATCAGGCACCGCCTGCACATTCGACAGTGTGGACGTGAGAGACGGGGACGAAGTAAATATAAATCACATTCACATTCCAAAAAAATATGAACGCATTCAGTCGACGCATTCCAAATTAATTGTTTATTTTCTCTCTGCGAACGACCTACAATTTGATTTTACATTTGAGTTAAGCGATGACAGCAGCGAGGACGAGGAAGGAGAAACGTCGAGACGCGGTCCGATTTATATGGAAAACTCTGTTGCGCTCATGATTAAAAAAATGTTTTGTAGATTAAAAGTGTTTACAGAGAGAATGGCATAAATAAATACATGAATACAATGAAGAAATGGTATAAAAAATGGTATAAAAAATGGTAATAAAATATAAATATATTAAATAAAATAAAATATTTATATTAAAAAGTATTTAACACTTCATGATGAATGATAGTACTACGGGTTCTATAATGAGTAAAATGTTGAACAAGTGTAAACAAATAATAGACAGCACCGCAAGCGGTGCCGAAAATATACGCAAAGTAATTGGATCGTATCTGTCGGCGAGTTATATTTTATCAAAAGAAACAATCCGATACAAGTGCAACGGCTACACGTATAATGAATATATAAAACAACTGGCTCTACAAATGTCGAAAGAAAATATATTTTTTATTAAATTTTTTCAGGCCGTGTGCACAACGAGTCATCCGCTTTTAACAGATGATGTTTTACAGTATTTAAACACGTTTACAGATAACGCGCCGTATACCAGTTCAGAAATAGATGTGGAATCGCTGGAACGTTTGATAAAAGAGTTCTCGATTGAAATAAAAAAACCATTTGTTCCCATAAAGTCGGGAACAATTTCTCTCATATTTGAAGGGACGTTAGAATCAGGACAATCTGTTATTATAAAGTGCAAGCGCGTTGGGATCAACGAAAAGATACAAAATGCAATTATTCATATGAACTCTTTGATTTCGTTTACAAGATTTGTTCCTCACATAAAAAATTTGAGTATTCATGACATTTATAATGAAAATAAACAAAGTATAATTGACCAACTTTCGTTTAATACAGAAGTGCGCAATATTGAATTGTTTTATTCGAAATGGAACAAACCGGGTCTCGACTACGTTAAAATTCCGAAAGTGTATTCTGAAATCACGAAACAAATTCCCAGCGTAATTGTCATGGAGCGCATTGTTGGAGAGACGATATACAATGTCGACCGGGACGACAAGGACACATATGCGAAACTACTGGCAAAATTCAATTTCAAGAGCGTATTTTATGATTCCGTATATCACGGCGACATTCATCCTGGAAACATTTTTTTTATAAAAGAGTTGAAACAAAAAACGGTCGCTTCCATTGACGACGACGAAAGCAGCGATGAAAGCAGCGAAGAAAGCAGCGATAAGAGCAACGACAAAGAAAATGAAAAGAATAAATATAAATATAAAATTGGAATCATCGATTTTGGTATTGTTGGCACGATAAAGAGAGAAATGCAAAATACGATTTTTCATTTATTCAAAGGATTGCATGAAAAAAATCATGATGCGGTAGCACGGTGTATCATTGACAATTTGATTGAACCCAAAAATGTTCTGACATGTGAAAAGAATAACGAATTGATCGACATTATTTCCAAATACTCGGAAAGTCATTTCGGCAAAGATACGCATCGGTTTTTAGATGCTGAGGATATTATAAAAATAAATAAAACATTGAATGCTTACAATGTTCAATTTTCAAAAGAATTTTGTAAGATTGAATTGTCTTTTGCCATTTCAGACAGCGTGTGTAAAATGTTAACAAATAAAACAACCTATGTTGACCAACTCCTTGCCATATTTTCTAATTATTCTTGAAAAGTAGAATTTACAGTAGTCGCTTTTTTTTCTTACCAGCACTCTGAGGTTGATACCGACGCTTTAGAATGTCCCATTTAGTTAAAAAATTAGTTGATATTTCACGATTTTCCTGAGTCAAGGATCCAGGATCAAGATACTTTAAAAGAGGAGGTCGTATACGACGAAGATCGCGTGTATTTATACTATTTATATCCAGAGGCAAAGGTAATATATACTCGTTTTATTTTCATTATTCATCATAACAATTAAGTTATTTATAAAAAGAATAGCGGCAATTACATCTTTATCATTTGGTTTATTATGGGAATCGCGTTTTTGCGCATCTTCCTCCTTGTTTGTCTGCGTTTATTTTTATTTCTTATTCGTTTTTTAGATTTTTTGAAGACACTGCTTTTAGATTTTCTAAGCATTCTATTATTATTTTTCTGTATTTTTTAATATTATAACTATATATAATTATAATATTAAATGGATGATTTTGATTTGGATGATTTTGATCAAATCGTGAAAGGTCGTGTCGGAATTAAAAAGTTAAGCAAGTATAGGTATAGAATTACATTTAGTAAAATTGGTAAGTTTCTTATTTATCAAGTGTGGAATAAAAATAATCCAAATAATATAAATGATAATCGGTATATTTATAATATGCCTGCAAAAGATTGGGTTAACAAGTTCAAAGCAGTTAACGAAGATCTACAAAAAAATAATAAACCTTTATTTACACCGACTACAATTATGGAAACGGAAGATGGTGATAGTTTTGCATTTGTAATTGATAAAGCTTATATTAATTGTCACGGTCGAGTCGTTTTTACCGTTTCAACCAAAGAAATACAACTTGGAAATAATATTTCAAAAAAGATGATTCAACTTCCTATTGGAAAATGTAATAACATGCGCTTTGATATAGACGAAGTTAATTATGGTAGTTCTAGCACAGACGGTAGGACAGAAGGATATTGTCATGATATATACGGCCATCCTTGCAGTTATCAGGAGGTTGAGGAATGGAGGAAAACCCATTATTGTCCTGGCGGTCCGAAATGGGTAGATAGAAACTGTGGAACAGGATGTATCAGTCTTCAACAAACTTGGTGGGGAGGACTTGTTTGTGCTAATTATTAAATTATTAATTATAGCTAATGTTTGTTTGCATTATTTATAATACAAAATGATCCATATTATATTTATTTCTATTTGTTTTATTTTTTCGTTTCATGGATGTTCTTGAATTGTATTTTTTATGAAATGTTTTTTTCCATTTTTTCATCATTTTATTTAATCCTCTTCCTCCACCACCTGCGGTTTCGGGTGTTTCTGCTACCGGTTCTGGTTCTAATGTCGATTCGACCGCGGCTTCAGGTATCATATTTAATTGAGATTTTAACGCATCAAGTTTTTCTTGCAATCTCTTTGCTTCTTCTCGTAAAGCTTTTCCTGCGGCATCCATTTCACTACTGATTTCGGCTTCTTGCGGAGGCGCAGACGCTTCACCACTGATTTCGGCTTCTTGCGGAGGCGCAGATGCTTCACCACTGATTTCGGCTTCTTGCGGAGGCGCAGATGCTTCATTACCGGCTTCGATTTCTGGGGGAGCCACTTCATTACCGGCTTCGGCTTCTTGCGGAGGCGCAGACGCTTCACCACTGAT
>Ga0214919_10001642_pt1 | contig 36157 bp, 34 predicted proteins | sample LL1503_MetaG_FD_177994 | JGI IMG/M metagenome (GOLD analysis project Ga0214919, IMG submission 177994) | Freshwater microbial communities from Lake Lanier, Atlanta, Georgia, United States - LL-1503 | ecosystem: Environmental > Aquatic > Freshwater > Lake | place: USA: Georgia | collected...
TTTTAACTGCATCAGGTTTAATAATAGATAAGGTTTGTTCAATTGCCATTGTATAGACTCCGTAAAATTTAACATCGTTGAAAAGACTGATAAAATAACATTTTTAGAGGTTTTAATAAAGAACAAAGCTCATGCAAGACGCCTATTTAACGACTGCGATGTATCATTTTGTGAGTCTTCCCTACTTTAAAATGTTACGAGAGCCACTTCTCGATTTCTGCCTAACTAGAGAGATCAAAGGCACGCTTCTTTTAGCTGATGAAGGTATTAATGGCACCCTGGCAGGCCCTGAAAAATCTATCCTAGAACTTCTTGAATATTTAAAAAATGACCCGCTTTTTGAAGGTAACTTTAAACGCCTTGGTCACAAAGAATCATGGTCGGATAAGCACCCCTTCTACCGCATGAAGATAAAGTTAAAAAAAGAAATTGTGACCCTAGGTGTCCCTAGTGTATCTCCCACAAAAGTTGTTGGAAAGTATGTCAAACCTCAAGATTGGAATACCATCATTTCAGATCCTGATATTGTCCTCATTGACACACGCAATGATTACGAATATGCGATTGGCACTTTTAAGAATGCTATTAACCCAAAAACGACAACTTTCCGCGAATTCCCTGAATATGTGAAAACACATTTTGATCCGAAAAAGCATAAGAAAGTGGCCATGTTTTGCACGGGAGGTATTCGTTGCGAAAAAGCCTCCTCTTACATGATGAGTGAGGGTTTTGATGAGGTATATCACCTAGAAGGTGGCATCCTTAAATACTTAGAGGAAGTTAAGCCAGAAGAAAGTTTGTGGCAAGGCGAGTGCTTTGTGTTTGATCAAAGAGTAGCTATTAAGCATGGATTAGAGGTGGGTGATTATGATCAATGCTATGCGTGCCGTTATCCGCTATCTCATGACGATATGAAGAGCGAAAAATATACCCCAGGCATTTCATGTCCTCATTGCTATGATCACCAGACTCCTGAAAAATTAAAGAGGCTGACCGAGCGACAAAAACAGGTAATCTTGGCTAAAGAGCGAGGTATTGAACATATCGGTACTAAACCTCAGTTCATGACAAAACAAAAAAACGAATAGAAAAAATAATTTAGCTTAAATTTATTGTGGAGCAGGCAATTTTTTAAATTTAGATCTATGCGTATTTACAAAGGCTATGTGAAGACCTAAAAATAAACACGCCAAAATTCCGTGCTCATGATGAAAAGTTGTATTCACAAAACCTATTCCAAATGTAGCTAGGAATGAACTAAAAGATCCCGACCAAAAGAAAGAACCTTCGGTAGTTGAACTACTTAACTGAAAAGTTTTCTTTAAAAAAATTATCCACATTAGAATAAATTGAATGGTAACAAGGGAACCTAAAATCCCTCTCTCAGCAATATTGGTTAAATAAAAACTGTGTGAATGTTTGTTATGAAAATCATATAGCGACTCATCAAAATACTCATTACGAGCTTCGATTGATTTTTTTATATCGCTTATTGAAACGAATGCGCGATTATCAATACCAATACCGAGATAAGGGCTTAATCTTGCTGATTCAACTGTCGTATTCCAAATCTTAGATCTTCCTGCTAATACATCATTATTTTTAATATCTACAGAGTTTTTATGTATAACAGGGGCGTTAAATAAAACTATTGAAGCAGTTATAAGCAAAATAGAACACAACGAGATTAGTTTAATTTTTTTACTATTCAAAGAAAACTTTACTAACAAAATGGCTATCAAAAATGAAATCCCTAGCGCTGCTCTACTTTGACCAAAAATAATACTTGAATAAAAAAGTATCGCTAAAAAAAATAAAGTTAAAGATACTTTCCGAGTAAAACTTAATGCATTGCATGAAGCTAAAAATAATCCAAACGATGCTCCAAAAATTATCGTTAAGTAAATAGCGGAATGATTAACGTGCCCCACAGAATGTAATTCCAAAGCTGTTCTGGTATGGGATATTAAAACCTCCCAATATGCGAAAACCAATGGTGGCAAGGTGCTAAAAATTATTAAATAAAAAATCCATGAAAGCTGCCTAATTGAGTAATTTGATCGAGATACAAGCCATCCAACACTGATAAAAGTTAATAAAACTCTAAATCCATCCCATTCATCTCCCGGTGAAATCCCAGCAAATATAGTGCTCAAAAAAGCCGATAATATGATTATTGAAAATATCCAATCCCATGAGTCCCAAGCTTTAAAAAGGTTTGTTTTGACCTGACGGATGAAAGCTACCATAACGAATAAAACTAAAAAAATATTCTTAGGCGCTTCAATACTTGGAAGACTGGCTATCATAAAAAATAAAAGGAAAAGTTCTACAAACAAAAGTTTTGATTGTTTGTAGATAGAAAATATATCCTTGAACAGTTTAAAAGTTTTAGTCATTTTCTACACTTAGATCAGGATGATAACCATCAACCCAATTTATTAACTCTTTCTTGATGGCTATTTCGTTTAATTTCTGAATAGTCTTAATCCAAGATATCAGCTCACCAATATTTTTATTATTAAAATTTATTGATTCAATAAGTTGAATTTTCTGATGTTTTGTAGGTTTACACTTCTCATTCTTAGCAACAAGCTCTTCAAAGAGTTTTTCACCTGGCCGAAGACCAGTAAATTTTATATGAATTTCATTTTCGCTAAATCCAGAAAGGGAAATCATTCTTTTTGCTAAAGAAAGAATCTTGATTGATTCTCCCATATCAAGTAAAAATGTTTCCTTACCTTTTTGTGTTAATAAAGATGCCTGCAAGATAAGCTGACAGGCTTCAGGAATAGACATAAAATAGCGAGAAATATCAGGATGAGTTACGGTAATTGGGCCACCTTTGGCTATTTGTTCTCGAAACTTAGGAATCACACTACCGCTGCTACCAAGTACATTTCCAAAACGGACTATAGAAAATTTTGTTCCGTTTTTACTCTGTAATTTATGACAGACTATCTCGGCTAGTCGCTTGGAGGCGCCCATTACACTTGTTGGATTAACTGCCTTGTCAGTTGAAATTAATACGAATTTTTCAACTCCAAATTTTATGCAGGCTTTTCCAAAGCTATATGTTCCTAAAACATTATTATTTATTGCTTCCTTAACATTTTGATGCTCCATTAAAGGAACATGCTTGTACGCTGCAGCATGGAAAACTAATTTAGGTTTGTAATTAGAAAATAGATCATGCAGCTTTAGATCATTTTTAACATCACCAACAATATATAAGGTATTAGTTTTTGTGGTGTTTAAAACAAGGCTTTGTTCGAGCGTATAAAGTGAATGCTCGGATAAATCAAAACAAATTAATAAACTGGGTTTAAATTTTAATATTTGTTTGCAAAGTTCAGATCCAATAGAGCCGCCTGCCCCACTAACCATAACAATTTTATTTAATACTAAATTAGACACACCAGAAATATCTAAATTAACAACGTCCCGACCAAGTAAATCTTCGATTTCAATATTTCTAATTTTTAGAGGCTTTGTCAGGCTAGAAATGAAATCATCGAAAGAAGGCATAAATAACACCGCAAGATCGAGGTCTCTAGCCAAATCATAGATTTTTTCCTTGTCGCTAACCTTATCAGAAGGTTGGGAAATAATGAGGACGCTTTTTAAGGCAAAACGTTTAGCTATTTTTGGAAGATCAGATACAGAACCTAAAATTTTTACACCGCCGATTTCTCGTAAGTGAATTGAATTATTTTTACTAATGATCCCTACAATACTCCATTTTTCAGATTGGCTAAAAAATTTTATGATTGATACGGTGGTGATGGGGTCGCCAATAATAACGAGTGGCTCTTGGCTTAAAGCGTTTAAACTAATAAATTTATGTTCTTTAATAATGCGATAAAAAATTCGACTACCAGTCATAGTTAAAATTAAAATTAAGGGGTGTAGAATTAATACTGCCCGAGGTACTAAGGTCTGAGGGAATAGAATATGAAGCGTGGCTAAAAGTACCAATGAAGAAAATAAAATGCAAACAAGAATTCGCTTAAAATCGTTTATGCTGACGAATCCCCATAAACCACGATAAAGCCCAAAAAAAATAAAAAAAACTGGTTGTAGTGCTAAAGGAATAAATATACTTTCCCAGATTAAACTTAATACTTCAGGATTAACCTCAAGATTAAATCTTATATAAAAAGACGTAACCCAGGATAAAGAAACAAAAAAAATATCGAAAAATAAAGCTGTTGAAGAATTGAGTCTCGGTAGTAATTTATTCATTAAAATATTTGCTGCAATCATACAATCACTCTATATAATTTTAAAAAATTCCATACAACTTTTTCATCTATGATTAATGAGATATACCCTTGGATCTGATAATACCATTAATTGTTTTGCAAAGTATTTTTATGTCAAGCCAAAAATTTTTTTGTTTTAGGTAGCTGGCATCTAATGTGACCTTTTCTGAAACAGATAATTTGTCACGTCCATTAATTTGCGCCAAACCAGTTAATCCGGGTAATAACTTATGAACTCCCAGCTTTGTTCGAAGATCAATCAAATCAAATTGATTAAATAAGGCAGGCCTTGGCCCCACAAAACTCATATCACCCCTTAAAATACTCCACAATTGCGGTAATTCATCCAAACTACTTTTCCTTAAAAAAGATCCGATAGGAGTGCAATAATGACTAGGATTTTTTAAAAGATGTGTTGCAACAACCGGGGTGTTTATTTGCATAGTTCTAAATTTTGGCATTCTAAATAATTTGTTATTAATACCAACTCTATCTGACCAATATATTGGATCACCTTCAGATATTAAAAATAAAACTAGGGTTATTAATATGGCTGGAATTAAAAATATACAAATCAAAATAAATGCGAAAAAAATATCAAATATGCGCTTCATGATTTGTATCAATCCAATTAAAATGCGGTTTTTTTTCATTAAAGTTAGGCATCTTTATTTTTATTGGTAATTTTTGAATTCAAAAAAAACAAGTTCTCTTCTAATGAAAACGGGGGTTTCCATTTTAACAAACGACTATTTTTACTTATGTCTACAACAAGGTTGTCATAAAAACGATTAGCGGCGGCTCTTCCAAAGATAAACGCTAATATTGGAAACAATATAATTTTAGGAAGAAAAAAATACTTTGTTTTTTTATTCATAGCCAGTCCAATTTTATAAATTAATTCGAATGAAGATACATCTTGATTATCGCTAATCATAAATTTTTGATTGTTTGCTCTTGGGTTACTGCAGCACAACAAGATAAAATCAACTAAATTATTAATACCAACAAAGCTACGTTTATGATTTTTTAGTCCGGAGGCTGGAATTGGAAAATTAAACCTGTGTAAATTAATTAAATTCTCGAAATTAGCTTTTACACCAGGTCCATAAACTAAAGGGCATCTTATAATCACATACGACATTGAAGAATTCTTACATAATTCAATGATACGATTCTCAGCATGGAATTTAGTTATTCCATAAAATGTGTTGGGCTTTACTTGGTCATCAGGTCCAAATTTAACATCCCCTAAGGTAAATTCGCCGTTTACTTTAACGCTACTAATAAAAATAAATTTTTTAACCTTTCTTGCAATTGATTCAGTCAAAAATTTCTCTGTAATTAATTCATTTGTTTTTTTAAAGTCTTCAAGATTTTCAATTGATGAATCAATTAATCATGTGTTTTAGCAATTAGGTGAATAACAATATCGACGTTTAAAAGTAACTCATCCCAATTATTATCTCTATCGAAAATGTCTTTCCAGATTATTTGTTCTATGTGTTCATCTTTAAATAATTGATTTTTTTTACGAACGAGGGTTTTTACATGTATTTTATTCTTTGTAAGGTGAAAAACAGTATTTCTTCCTACAAACCCCCCCGCTCCTGTAATAAGAATCAATTTTTCCTCCAAAATGAAAATGGTATTAATTCTAATGCTCTAGGGAAAAATTTAATAATTAGAAAAAAAAAGTTTGAGTAGAAATTATTAATCTTACAAGCATTTAATATTTCCTTATTTAGTTTAATTTTAGAAAAAAAGCTTTTATTGCTTATACCACCAGATCTCATTATTACAGAAACAATTGGAATGCATTCATAATTTGGGTTTACATTCAACAAAAGCCTTAAAATTAACTCGAAATCAGCTGAAATCTTCATGTCTGTTCTGTATAAATTTTCACCTAATGAATTGTATATTGAGCGCTTAATAAAAAATGTTGGATGAGGGGGCATAATTCCAATCCTCATCATAAATTTATTGTACTTATTAACCCTATATTTTCTGATAATTTTATTATCGTTATCCTTTTGAACTATATCAAGATAAGAAAATACAAGATCAAGGGCATGATTTTTTTTTAAAGTCATTGCAATTACCTCTAAAGTATTGGATGAAGCAAAAAAATCATCAGAATTAAGAATCCCTATAAAATCTCCAGAGGATTTCTTAATTCCTTTATTAATAGCATCATAAATTCCGCTATCTGGTTCGGAAATAAACTTTGAGATTTTATTGCCATAACCCTTAATAATTGAAATAGTTTTATCTTTCGACCCACCGTCTACAACAATATATTCAATATTTTTATAGCTTTGAGACAAAACAGATTCAATTGTATGTCTGATCGTTTTCTCACTATTAAAACATACAGTTATGATTGTGAATTTCATTTCAAAGTTAGGCTTTTAGGAATACATCGTCAGTTGTATTAATTCTTAGCACAAAAATGTATCCATTAGCATTTAAATAATCTCTTAAAGCCATACTACCAACAATATTTTTTGTATTTTCCAGTAATATAAGAGTCGGCTTATACTTGACTAAGTCTAGGCCAAAAAGAACATCAATCTCTCCACCTTCTACGTCAATTGAAATAAAATCAATAAGTTTAATATTTTCTTCGGTGAGAATGGAATTTAATGTCTTAATTGGAACAGTAATAGTCTTATGCGGGTACAAAAGGTCTTCTTTTCTAATATTTTTGCTACTAGCTGAAAGCATATCTTCCCAGCCGCCTTGATTTGAATTGATAACTACAAACCTTATTTTTCCCTCACGATTTCCACATGCTACCGAAACAAATTTCGTCTTCTTTCTTTCTTTAGCCCATTCCTTTATATACTTCGGTATGGGATCAATAGCAATACCACTCCAACTTCTATTTTTTTCAAAAAAGTAAGTATTATTACCTCTAATAGGACTATTCGCTCCTATGTCGACAAAAAATCCATTTTTTTTATGGTTAAAAAACTTATCAATTTCCCTGTCTTGAAAAAACTGACCTTTATACAATGAATCTAAATTTTGATTTAATTTGTTCACAACGATGCGAACATCTGGATATATAAAGAAGAAATAAAAGTATTGATAGATTAATTTAGATTTATACCAAATATTTTTTAATAAGAAATATGTCATTGATTCAGGGTTGAGATTTTTTTTAAGGAATTTTCTAATGCTTTCAATCATTATTTTTTACCTTTATATTTAAAATATAAAAAATACAATCTTCAATAGTTTTGCCAGTTTTTTTATGATAATTTTCAACCTCTGTAACTTTAGAATCAACTAATGCCCTATACCAAAACGCTTGATTAAAATGAAAAATAAATCCAATATAGCCATCCAAAAAACCTAAAAGAAAAAAATATCTATAGAAAAAATAAATAAACGCCCTAAATCCTTTTGGGAGAATGAGATATAAATTTTCTTTTATGATTTTCTTGAGAGCTACATTCAATGGCGCGCGAAATGATACTAATTTTTTAGGGGCTAGTTTATATTTCAATCGTAATATTTCAAAAGCCTCAAAATTCGCATAATTATTATGTTTATTTATCCACCAAGTTAAATTATTGAGGTTATTATCATAAATCTCACCTTTAAATTTTGTAACTTTTCCTTTGACGGAGATATGCTCGTCCATCCATCGATCTGTAATATATGCTTGTCCATTTCTAAAAATTCTTAGCACATATATGGAACCAACTCCTCCAAAAATAATTTGCTTACCTTGAAAAATAATCTTTCTTTTAACAGCTATTCCGTCTATGAAATCATTAAGCCCTCCAAGCTTTGTCTTTAATTCGTATTTCAAAATATCACTTAGATATTCGTCTGCATCTAATCGTACAACCCATTCAGTATCATTACTAATTTTTTTCATTGCCCAACGAAATTGGGTAGCATGGTTTAACCATTTATTAGTTAGCACATTAGCTCCCAATGATTGTGCTATTTGAACTGTGTTGTCAGTAGATCCAGAATCTACTACATAGACATTATTAGCAACATCCTTCAAGCTTTGTATACATCGGGCTATATGTTTTTCTTCGTTAAAACTCAAAATAATAGCAGCAATATTCATATTGATAGACTCTAGATTAATAGGTTCTGAAGATTACAGCGATACATTTTGTACTTAGTAAGAGACACAGCTCTTCTATTTAACTCCACAGGGAAATTGTTAGTCAAAATTCTAAGAAGGTCATTAAGATCATCATAAGTGAAGCCAACTAGATTTGGAAAAAAAACTTGCCTACAAAAAACAGGGAATTTCGGAACTATTGGAATTACGTTTGATGCAATAGCATCCATAACTGTGCCGCTATGTCTTGAAAAATAAGTTTCACGACGCGCAAAAATTATAATAGCATTTAAGCTAGATAAAAACCTTCTATAATCAGTTTGAGAGTTTGTTAAAACAACTTCAAATCCTTTTGTCCATTGCGGAATATCATGGCCAGAACTTCGCAATCCAATTTTTAAATGCAAACCGCTTTTATTAATCTCATCCAAAACTAATAAAAGTTTATTTATACTTATTTTTTCGGACCTAAAGTCCCCAACAATACCAATTGTTAAATTTTTAGAAGGTTTGTTTTTCTTTTGCATTTTCCATTTTTCATCTAAAGGAAAAAAAGGGAAAACAAAATTAGCGCCTATTTTTTTTAAAAGTGTTTTTTTTAAAAAAATTCCATCAAAAAAAATAAACTTGAAACCAAAAAAACATAAAATTTTTATTGGAAAAGGAACGGATGACCTTGCATTTTTAATATTATGATTTATATTTAGTAATAATCGATTTTTAAAAAAATAAAAAAAAGGTATATTAAGTACTGCGATCCAATTAGAAAATTCTCTAATTATCAAGAACTTTTCCCTGTTTTTTAAAAGAAATAAAAAAGCTTTAAAAGACAGAATTAAGTGCGATAAGAGAAACCAGGGAAAATTTAAATATTGATTGACAGCTATAGATGAGGCATAAGGCAATTTCAAAATTGCCGGATTTTTTCCATTTACCTTTATTTTAGAAAAAGCACGGCTCAAAACATCGTGGGGGTCTAACCTAGGTTTAAAAAAAAAATTCATTTACACCTTTTTTTAATAGATTTATTATACTTTTAAAAATAGTGCATTGCCAGTTAAATTAAAATCTGTTCCGAGTAATGCTAACTTGAATCCATATTTTGCAAGTAATCTGCTAATTTCTTCAAAAGTAACCGACCCTTTATAAAGATTTGGCTTTACTGATATTTCAATAAACACTGCCTTTGTATTTTTTAGAACATTAACTGCTCCTTGAATTACTAATTTTTCTGCCCCCTGAACATCTATTTGTAATACATCTAATTCTTTATTTTTAAAAAAACTATCTAGAGAAATTGTTTCAACCTCAAAAGATTCTTTGTTTTTAGCTTGATAACTTTCTTTAGCTAATTGGCCGATCTTAAGAAGGCTCCCTGCGCCATTAAGCGATGTCTCGAAAAATTTGGCAGTCCCATTTGAAACAGATACAGCTTTTTGAATAATTTCGACTTTTTTATTTCCTTTAAAATTTTTTTTTAATTTATTTATATACCTGTGAGAACACTCGAATATTACTAATCGAGAATAAGGGTAATTTTTTATAATTTTATTAGCCTCTGAGCCAAGATGCCCGCCAACAATACACCATGATTTTATTTTAGATTTATCTAAATTAAGATAGTTATGAACGTGTTGCTCTGTAATTACTTGAACATAATCGTAGGGTGCATTAAAGAAAAGAGGATTTAATCTAAATATTTTAATAATTTTTCTAGTGATTTTATAAAGAAAACTTACATTCATTTTTTTTCCAATTTAGTTAAATTTTAGTTGTGGTGCATATAAATATTTTTGAAATAATTTAATTCGATTTTAAAAATTTAACTATAGCACTTACTTCGCTTTCATTTAAATGTAAATTTGGCATAGATGTTCCTGGAGAAAAAGATTCAGGATTTGAAATAAACTCTTTCAAATTTGTTTCAGTCCAATTTCCCTTTTTATTTTTTAACGCTATAGAATAATGCTCAAAAATGTCTGAAGCAATTTCTCTGTTATAAATATTTGCTAATGAAGGCGCAGCGTTTGTGAGATTTGATTGAGAAAATGAATGACATTTAATACAAGGCTCAATAACTTTACTTAAAGCTTTTAAACCATCTCCTTTTTGATTTTTTTCCAATATAGCTATTGATGGGATGAGGCTTGATAGATACCCATCTTCTGTTAGCAAATAAATTTTTCCATTAAAAACTATAAGATCTCTAATTCTAGAGCCCAGCCATATTGGCTCCGAATAAATAACACGACCAAGCTCATATTTAATATTAAATATGGATTGTGCTTTCAATGATCCAATTAAAAAATTCCCGTTCCATTTTTTATGAAACCCATCAACAAATGTGATGGAAGAAATTCCAACCGATGGTACATAAGAAAAAATCGGCAAAATACCTTTTATCAATGGTTTATTTATGCTCTCAAACGGAGCCGAATATTTTCCGTAATCAGTGCCAAATGTAGCATAAGGCCACCCATAATTTCCTCCCTCTACAACAAGATTGATTTCATCACCTCCCTGGGGGCCGTGCTCAACTTCCATCAATTGATTACCTGAAAATGATACAAGACCTTGCGGATTTCTATGTCCCATCGAAAAGATTTCAGACTTCTTATTAGCCAGATTAATTTTTATAATCTTACCCATAGTAGATTGTAGATTTTGAGCGTTCGATTTTAATTTACCATTTTCAAAAAATTCAGGCCCAGATCCTGTGCTTAAAAATAAAGAATTTCCATCTAATATTAATTTACCTCCAGAAGCATGGCTTTGATTTACTGCTAATTCTGGATCGCCAATCCAAACGTCATGCCAAGAAGCTCCTGGGACCGCTGAAAATTTATCTAATTTTAAAGAGGAAATTGTTAATTTTGTTGTTGATTTATCAATATACTTTTGATAGGCAACATATAATTGAGATGTTCTCTTATCATACGCAAATGAATGAGCCCTGAGTGAGCCCCCATCAAAACTTCTATATCTAGAATACAAAATAAAATCTTCAATCTGATTGGGGATACCAGGCAAATCTAATTTTTTAACACAATCATCTTTAATTACGTAAAAACTTCCAATCTTATCCATAATAACTAAGGTGTTATCCATAATACCAAGCGCCCCTCCTTCTCTTGGATAATTTTTATAACAACCAAGATATAAATTTTTCCGCAAAAGAGGCAGCGAAGACGTCTCTATAACATTTTTGTCGTCAATGGCATAACTGGGGATTAAATATTGACTATTTAAAGCTCTTTTTATGTACTCATCCTTGCCAATCCTATGAATTTTAATGATTTGTTTAAAATCATAAATAGTATTTTTAAATTCAAAATAGATCTTAATAAGGGTGTTGGCAGGTGGATAGCTATATAATTTTGGGTAATTACTTAGCCAAGATAAACAAAAAAATAAAAAAATAGCTGAGATACAATATAAAATAAATTTACGATTCATAAAAAGTAATTTTACAGCCTTAAACTAAATGATTAAAAATAATAACTTGCAGATTGAAAATTTTTTAAATTTTGACAATTTTATTCCGTTCAAAGCAGAATGGGACAAAGCTCAACCTTTTAGTCATATTACTTTAGAAAATTTCCTTAAAAATAATTTGCTAGAGAATATTGTAAATGAATTTCCTGATTTTAATGATGATTGTTGGAAAATATACAATAGCCCTCTGGAAACCAAGAAATTAACAAACCACTGGGACAATTTTAAGTCAAATACTTACGCGCTTTTTCAATACCTTAATAGCCGAGAGTTTATTTCATCGCTTGAAATACTTACCGAATGTGATCTTTTTCCTGATTTTGGACTCAATGGAGGTGGGCTCCATACTCACAAATTAGGCGGGCATCTGAATGTTCACATGGATTACTCAATTCACCCAAAGTTAAAACTTCAGCGAAAATTAAATTTAATTATATATATAACCCCGAACTGGAAAAAAGAATGGGGTGGTCAACTTGGGCTTTGGGCTCATAATAAGGATAAAAACGCGCCTGATGATCTAATTAAATCGATCTATCCAAATTTCAACTCAGCAGTATTATTCGATACAACACAAAATAGCTGGCACGGCTTGCCTGAGCCAATTAGGTGTCCAGAAGGGATTACTCGAAATAGTCTTGCTATATATTATTTATGTAAACCCAATGAAGGTGCAACTAACAGAGGAAAAGCATTATTTGCACCCTATAAAAATCAAGCAAACGATACTAAAATTCTCGAGCTTATAAAAAAACGTTCGGAGACGGAGTTTGCATCTGGCGTTTATGGCAACAAAGCGAATCAAGAAAAATAACATAAAAAATATAACTTTTTTTTAAAAAACTGATTTACCTCAACATTGCCTTGTCAATCAAAAAAAACCTGACTGCAAATGAAAGAAAAAGTCATTTGAATAACTTATTACTAATTAAAAAATTTAAATGATATACGAAAGTTTTTTCGTTAAATTTACAGCTAAAATATGTTGCTAAACCAAATAAATAATCAATACTGCTAATTAAAATTAATGAGAAGTTCTAAATTGAAAATTGTTATTTTTTCGCAAGAAGAATTTTATTTAACTTTACCATTATTAAGTAATCTATTTTTAAATGAAAATATTGAAATACAAGCTATTGTATTCGGCAAGGATAAATTTGGAATCAAAAGATTGGCAATTAATTTATTTTTCTATGGATTTATAGATTTTATAAAAATAATTTTTAATAATTTATTTTTCAATAGTAGCTATTTAAAAAAAATACCTAAAAAATTTTATGTACAAAAAGAAGAATTGCAATCATTAGATTGGTATAAAAATAAAAACTTAAAAGGTGATGCAGCAATATCAATTAATTTTCCATATAAGATTCCTACTAATATTATTGATTTCTTTCCTTTTGGCATATTTAATATTCACAATTCTGATCTACCTAAATACGGAGGTTTGATGCCAATTTACAGAAAACTTATCAAGTTAGATAATATGTTTTCTGTAACCTTACAGAAAATCAATGCTGAATTAGATTCCGGCTTTAATATTTACCAAGCTTTTCTACCCTCGAAAAATGGTTTAATAAAACCCCTTGCAGTCTGGAAAAACTTAAATGAAATAACTGCAATTTTTTTACGACAACTTTCAAAAAATGACCTTTTACTAGAAAATCAGGCTTTTTCAATTTCACATGAAAATAAAACATATTATTCGCTCCCGTCAATTTCTGAAGCTTTTATTTTTTATGTAAGGTTTCATTTAATTAAGCCATTTGCTAAACATTTTAAATAAAAATTTCATAACGACATATTTACTTTATATCAAAGCAGCTAGGTTATAATCAGAAAATGAGATCAATATGTTTATTTTCATTAATTAATAAAAAAAGAGAAACCCTAAAGCAGTTTGCTACATTTTGTTTTTTTGGGGGAGTAAGAACATTTATCTCGCTAATTATTTTTACTTTGTTACTCAAAATGCATTTCAGTCAAAATCAGTCAATTTATTTAGTCTGGGCAATTGCTTTTTTTTTTACTTTTTTTACAAATCTCAAATTTGTATTTCATACAAATTCTAGCGTATTAAATTTTATTATCTTTACTGTCTATTCTATTGGATATGTCGTGCTACTATCATTTATAACCACAATACTAAATAACGCTATAAATATGTCTCTTATTGCTTATCTGTGTTCAATAATATTTTTGCTGCCATTAAATTTTCTAATAAGCAAAAAAATTATGCTAAATAAAAATTAACAAAATGAAGTTAAATAAAATACATATCTTAAGGCTTACAGATTTTTGGCTTTTTTATTTTTTATCTCCAGTTTTCATAGCTTTGATATTAACTGCAAAAATTCCTCGTTTAATTTTCAAACAACATAAATTACAAATTAACTCTTTTTCTACGATTTCCTTTTTTAAATATCTGGGTGGCGGAAGTCTTTTTATCCTTTACCCTCTTCTGTATTCATTAAAAAAAACTTACCCAAGAATTAAAATTAGATTATATGCAGGAAAGTCGATTAGAAAATATGCTGAAGCATCTGGAATTTTTGACGAAATAATAATTATTGACTCAATAAAATTTTTGCCGTGGGCCTTAAAAAAAATTGCTAATAATGAAAAAGAATTGATCATGAATCTTGAGCATAACTCACTCATTAGCTCAATAATTACATTTTCTTTAATGCCGAAAAGATCTATTACATTTGGTAATAATCATAACAAGATCATTAAGTTATTTCATAGTGATATGATTTTTTATAGCCCCTTAAAAAACATTCAAAAGACTTACGAATTACTATTTAAATTTTATGAGATAAATCAAATTCCGCCCGATGAAATAACTCATGCTTTAACTAATAAAGCAAGGTTTCTTTTTACGAAAAAAAATAAAAAATTAAATTTTGACCCTAAAAATTGTATATCAATCGCTCCATTTTCATCAAGCCTCTCCAAGGAAAGAGAGCTTTCTTTTGCTGAGTTATCTGAATTTTTAATGACAAAAAAAATTGGGTTAAAAAAATCCTTAGACAATAAAAATAAAGTAATTTTATTATTAGGTGGTACTGAGGATATTTCTTCTGCTGATATGCTCAAAAACGTGATGCTGAAACAATCTGGTCAATTTCAAATTTTTAATTTCTGCGGAAAATTTAACTTGCTAGAGTCTGCTTATATTGCTTCTCAATCTGAATTATTCATAACCATAGATAGCGGCTTAAATCATATTGTACGACTAATGAACCCTAAAAAAATTATTAGTTTTTTTGGGCCAACCTCACCTCATACCCAATTAGGAAACATAATCAAACCAATGAATGAGGTTGTTTTATATAATAATTTTTTTTGCTCTCCTTGTGTTCATGTTTCAAGCTCATCGCCATGCAGAGGAAGCGCACCCTGTATGAGATCTTTTTTTGATAAGAACATTATTAAAGAAGAATTAGATAGGCCTTATTTATTTTTATGAAAATAAAAAAAATTAATAAAAATAAAATCGCATGCGTTATTGGTTCTGGTGCAAGCTCTTATGCCCTTCTTCAACGACTTATAGAACAAAAAAAATATAGCAAAATCTATATTGTAACTACCGGTTCATTCAAGCAAACATATATCTTAAATAATCCTTCAAGAAGTTTTAATGAAAACATTCGAAGGAATATGTTTTCTTTAATTCCTGAAAAACTTCTATTTGGAAATAATAGAATATATAAAAGAACTGATGCTCAGGAGTTAAATCTTGAGGGGTATTCAATAAAAACTAGCCACCAATTTTCTGGGCTTGTAAATATCTGGGGGGCCAATGTTTGCTTTCCGACAAAAAATGATATAAAAAAATATCCTAATTTATTAGCTTATGTTCCATACTTTAAAATCATTGCCAAAATCCTAAAAGTGTCTGGGGATTCATCGTGGGTTTCAGAAAAGGAAAACTACTCTAAATCTTTTGAATTATTTAGGTCGTCTAGGGCTAATGAATTTAATCAATCTTGCAAAAAAATTCGTACAAAAGATTTCAGAGCTGGGTCATCTATACTCGCAGTAAATAATGAAATTGAAAATGAAGCAGCTTGCCAGCCCTGCGGTAAGTGCTTGGATGGATGTGAAAGAGGTTCAATATTCAACCTCTATAGAGAATATGCAAATTTCTTAAAAATTAACTCAAAAAAAGTAGAATTGCTTGATAACTCTAGAGTATGTAATATTAATTTTAACGGCAATGCATTTGATGTGCATTACAAAAAAAATGGCTCAAAAAAAACCTTAAGTTTGAAATGTGTAAATGTCTTTCTTTGTGCTGGAGTATTTGATAACTCGCTGATACTTCTTAAAAGTAATTTTTTTCATGAAAAAAAATTAAAAGTATTAGATTCAAATAAATATTACTTTTTAGCTCTCAGATCTAAATATTCAAGCTTTAAGTCTGAAGATAAATTAGGGGCATTGTCTGAGTCTTTTTTTCAACTTGACACTCCTTATGGCACAATTCACTCTCAGCTCTATCCATCAACAAAATTATTAACTAGCCTTTTAGACAAATTTGGATTCATAAAAATATTAGCAGGTTTTTTTTCTATCGGGATGATTTATCTTCCTTCCGCTTTATCTAATGAAATTGAAGTTCAATTATCTGATAATGACAAAATTTATCTTAAGAATAAAAAACAAAATTTTGCATTGCGTTTTTTTTACTTAATAAAATTGCTGTATAAAACATGGTACAATCTTTGCTCACATGGACTTTTTATGCTTCCCTATTTTAAGTCATGCCCTGCGGGTAATAGTCAACATAGCGGCTCAATCCAGTACAATAAAAAACTTATTCCAAAAGGGCTTTATCTTGCAGACACTTCAGGTCTTTGTTACATACCAGGAACCCCTACGACAGCATTAGCAATGGCTCATGCCATGCATATCGGTGACCATCATGAATAAATCGAATTTAATAAAGTATAGGCAACTAGATTCATTAACCTACAAAGATATATTTAAGCTCTATTCAAAATATATCAACTCAAAGCGAGTTGGTCTTCTTAGCACTTTCGGAAGTGGTCGCGTATTAGTTAAATCAGCTCAAGGAGCAAAAATTAAACTAAAAAATGGAAAAATTATCTTAGATGCAACTGGTGGTTTTGGGGTTTTAAATCATGGCCACAATCACCCACGAATTTTGAAGGCTAGAAAATGGGCTTCTGAAAATTTAAAAATGGAAGTAAATAAATCATTCTTATCCCCAGCTCTTGGAGTCCTTAGTTACAACCTGAGCGTTTTATTTGGCAATAATTTACAATACTCATTTTTCCCAAACTCAGGCTCTGAAGCAATCGATGTAGCGTTGAGACTCAGTTTTAGATATCACTCTCAATCTAAACATAAAATTCTTTTTAGTGACAGAGCATTTCACGGCAAATCTCTTGGCCCTCAAGCAATTTCGAATTCAGGTGAAAACCCAATTAAGACCAAGACTTTTTTAAGTGTAGATAAATTTAAATTTAACGACTCAATTTCATTGAAAGAAAAAATTTTAAAATCCTTAGATTCAAATGGCGAATCTAACATTGCAGCTCTTGTAATTGAGCCCTTTAGTGCCTCAACGATGACCGAATGCAGTAATGAGTTTCTTTTAAATGCGAGACATCTATGTAGAAAATACAAAATAATATTAATTTTCGATGAAGTTTATACGGGCTTCTTTAAAACAGGATATTTGTTTAATTTTATGAGATGCAATGAGCTTTGGCCAGATATACTATGCTTTGCAAAATCTCTCGGTGGAGGGAAAAGCTCAATAGCTGGAGTTTCTTATACAAAAGAAATATCAAATAAATGTCTAAATGATCCCGTAGGTGCTAATTTCTTAAGCTCTACTTACTACGGATTTTACGAAGAATGTATAACTGCAATTGAATCGCTTCAGATCGCAGTAGATGAGTCCTATCAAAATAAAGCAAATAATTTTGATTTATTTATGAAAAAACTTTCGCTTGAACTTGAAAAAAAGAGTAACGGTCAAATATATTTAAAAGGAAGTGGTTCGTTATGGGGCCTTTTTTACGAAAGAGACCTAGAAAAAACTCAAAAAATTATTTCCCTTTTACCAACTGCGTTTAAAAATGATAGGAATTTCGCAAAAAAAGTATATTTGTCCTCAGCGATAAATTGGCTTTTTGAAAAAGAAGGTGTACTAACGGCTCTCAGTTTTGGATTTAATACCCACATATTAATATCGCTAAATTTTGCATACCAATCAGAAGATCTCGAAAAGATCCGCAACTCACTTTTAAAACTTTGTGAAGTTAATTGGGAAAAATTTATTCCCCGTTTTGTATCAAATATGCTATTTAAACCAAATTAAAAAAATTAATTTATCTTATAAATATCTAGGTCTCTGTATTTTTTTATCAAGCTAACTCTTCCTGTGGATAAATAGCTCTGAACTCTATAATAAAGTTGATCATGCCAATTATTTAATGTAGGTGCTTGCTCTCTGTTATAAGAAGAATCGTTCAAGTTAAATCTAAGAACAATGTAATGAATATTTGACTTCTTAATGAATCTAAAAAAAATCTCGTCGTCGCCTATAGCTTCAGAAATATTTCCATATTCATTTAATGGGTGAATAAAAAAATAAGGAACTTCTATAAAATAAAAAGGTTGCGTGTTTGCAAAAGCAACTATACCACCATCATTTAAGTGATTATTGATATATCTTGCTAAATCGTACTCACCATATCGACTGTTAATGAATTCAGCTTTGTCTAACTTAAAGTAATTTGCAGCCAATATGAAATTTTTACGTTGTGGAGTTAAAAGTCCAAACAAAACGATACATAAAACAATTAACTTGAAGGAGATGGTGAGAATTGGTTTTTTTCTGAATGAAAAAAAATTATCTTTAAATAAAAGTAAAAATTGAAATAGTTTTACTAATGCAATACAGAAAAAGGGGGAAAGGGCTACCATAATTATAATATGGTACCTCCCCTCCCAAAAACCAAATCTATATACTAGGAGAGTGTAAAGTAATACGAATAATTTGAGGAAATTTAAATTTTTTTCTTTTTTATATTTGGAGCCAAAAGTTAAAAGAAACCCAATCAAAGCTGTAATGCAAAAAAAATTATTAAGCTTAATTATAGACAAAAAGTAATGAATGAAATCCCCATTTTCGTAATTAAAATTCTTTAAAGTCCATGAATGCTCGTGCAACAATTTAATATAAGTTGAATTAAAGGAATTTGGTCCAAAATACTCATTTGCAATTGGATAAAACGGATTTTTAAACATCTGCCAATTTCTTAAATACCACGGTAACGCAAAAATTATAGTTAATAACAAATAATTAAGAATTGGGGTAATTTTTTTCATATAAAACATGATATAAATTCCAAAAACTAGAGATACTGAAGCAAAGAAAAAAATATCTGTATATTTTGTTCCTAACGCAGATCCAGAAGCAAGTCCGAGTAAAAGAATAAATACATTTTTTTTTGTTTTAATATATTTTAATAAGCAAAAAAGCGCAAAGCTCTGAATAAAAGCCAAGAAAAGGTCATTTTTTACCAGCCCAACCGAGTCTATAATTGAAGTAGATACTAAAAAAAATAGCGCAGTAATTAATGATAATTTTTCATCAAGCGCAAAAAATTTGCATAATTTATATATTGCATATCCAAGACAAAGAAAAGAAAAAATATTTAATAAAATACTTAGTGCGGTAGACTTTAAAAAAATTAAGGATAAAGTTGTAATTGTTTCATAATTTTGTGGAAAGGCAGACCAAGTTCCATAGGAAGAAATGTAAAAAAAATTTCTAGCTGCAGCATACGCTTTTGGAAAAGACGCGCTGTATGCAATTTCATCCCAGGTTAAGGGTGAAGCTAAAATTGAAATCCATGATGGAAGGATTATTATTAGAGCTCCTAAAGCTGCTAACTTTTCATGTTTTGAAATTACGGATTTCTTTAAAACATTTTGTTTTCTAAAAAGAATTGTAGGGGTGCAAGCTAAGAATAAAACTAAAAAAATAATCTTGTTAGTTAGGTGTCCTAATATTCCTACAATAGATAGCAACCAAACTAAAAAAGTTAAAAAAATCCCAAGGGAGAAAAAAAGAAATTCATTTTTTGTGGATTCAATCATAAATTAGCCTTTAAATTGAAAAAAATCAATAATTATTCTTTCAAGTGTTTATTAGAAAAACCAGCTGCCATTCCAAAAAAAATCATGGCTAACGCACCGCTTGGCCCTACATTAGGGCCAACAATCCAAATTAAAAACAAAATAAAGCCGATGTAATTGCTATATTTACCAAATTCTCGTAAAACTGTAAGAAAATAAAGTAAAAAACCTATAAACCCATATCTATATAGAAAAAAGATGAATCCATTTTCTATATCATAATTCAAGTTATTTCCAATTTCGACTTTCTTCCAAACATAATGAAGATCAGGATATGGCAAGAATTCCTTACCATTGAGTTCGTCCATTATATCCATATACTCAGGGCCAAGTCCTGCTCCTATAAAAAAGTCAAATGGACTTTGAGATATAAAATTGAAGTAATGACTGATTTGTGCAAAACGAAATGAATCTCCGGTATTTAGAAGTACTAAAATCCTATCCCATATCAATAAACAATAAAGGGACATGACTAAGATAGAAAGAAACAAAAAATATTTAAAATACTTATTTCTTTGGTATTGAGGATTTAATAAAATATAAATAATAAAAGCAAAAATAGATAGCATTGCTAATTTGCCTCCCGTAAGTACAATAAAAAAAATACTCAACGAAAATAAAGTCCATTTTTTCTCAGTGTAAAAAAGCAACATAAAGGGCAGAATTATTTCAGAACCTAACAAATAAAGTCTTGTAAACCCGAGGTTAGAATCAAAATATCTAATATAAGCTGGCGAAATGGGAACATCAAAAATAAGTTCAACGAGACATGTAAAAAAAAGAAAATAAAAAAAATATTTCACAATATCAAGAACATAATTTAAAGATTTTCTACCTGTATTAATGGATACGTTGTAGCATAACAATCCAAAATATAAGCCAAACAATACCCAAATTTCAGATCTAAAAATCTGATAGAAACTAAAATGAATTTCACTCCAAAAAAAAGTTTTTATTGAGCTTACAGTTACTATAGTGGTAATAATTATCCATAAATAAGAATATTTATTAAGAATTTCTTTATGTTTACTTCTGCATTCGAAAGTTGCAAAAAGACATAAAATAATTGGAAATAATTTTGCGGCAAATGAGCCAAGTGCTGATAGAAAAAATGCTAATCCAAATATAATTAATGCAATGACAAATGCATGTTGATTATCTAATGAAATTTTCATAATTTTTTCTTTGAAGGAGATAAAATTATTTTCGTAAGAGGATATACATTAAATAACAAATAAAGTATTGCTGTAAAGCCTGCCAAAGAAATTGCCATAATCATTCCTGTCAATTGATAAAAATATATCAAAGGAACAGAGAGAACGCATAAGCTAATGAATTGTAATATTGTTGTATTAGTTATAATGGAAGGCCTACCAATAGACCTAACATAAGGTAACAAAATGGCAATTATTGCGCCCAAGTACATAGGAATAGCCATTAATCGAATTAGTTTAACCATCGGATTCCATTCTTCACCAAAAAAAGATTGAACTATAATTGGTGCTGAAATTTCTAGAAAAATTAGCGGCAAAAATATAACAAAAATCATAAAGATAAATATTCTTTTAAAATACTTATTTAAATTAAGCCGAGATATTCGATTTCGCTCGCAGAAATTAGGGTACAGATACTGGCCAAGTAAAATAGGTCCATCAGTTATGACTAGCTGAGCTATTCGTGATGACATTTGGTAAAAGCTAAATTCAGTCACTCCAAGGAATTTTATTACAAGAATCTTATCAATCTGGTTTAATAAAACAGTTAGAACTCCTGCGCCCCATATCCACTTTCCAAAAGTAATTAAATCTTGAATAACTCTAAAATTAATATTCGGCACGGTTGGAATTCTAAAAAAAGTCCAGGACATAAATAACCTTAAAAAATCACCTAAGATCATGCCAAACACAATGGCTTCTGGGCCAAATCCCTGGTAAATGAGAGTGAATGTTATTGATATATCAAATATAGAACCAACAGCCTCATAGAAAAATATTTTTTTAAAATCTTTATGTCTGCGGAGGAGAAATACGCCAGGATTGACAGCGTTTCTTATTAATGAAATCGGTGCTGCAAGAAGAATGAGGCTATAAGATTCTGGTGAATTTAAAATATTAGAAATGGGGAGAGCAAATAAAAGAAGAGTTACTGTAACAAAACCTCCTCTAAGGAGTTGAATAATTAACACACTACCTGATCGCAATGGATTAAGTTTAATGTGAGACTGAATAACTGCCTCGAGCATGCCTGTTTCAGACAAGGACTCAACAACAGAAGTAACAAGTATTACGATACCAGCAATACCCATTTTTTCAGGGCCAAGAATTTTAGCTGCTAAAAAAAACTTTAATGCTAAAAGTCCACTCGTGCTAATATGTTTTAATATTAACCAAAAAAAATGTGTCTTTTTTGGTAAATTAATCTTCTTAAAATTCAAAAAATTTCCATTCTAATTTATGATCGATGCATATAAATGCCATGTTGTTTAATTAGTGCTTTATAACAAAGCGTTTAGCTTCAAGAAATATTCTTTTAAGACTTATCTTAAAAAAATTTTGCTCATAACGCCTGCCAGATGTTCCTGAAACTCCATCAATAACAGCCGGGCATGGGGGAATGACCCATTTTAGGCCATCAGCAATAGCTCTGTGAATTGATGCAGCCAACAAGTACTCAAAATACAATCCGATTGAGTCATTAGTCTTTCTAGTTTCAGAGACTAAATACTCAGAAAAAAATTTTTTCGACCCGCCAAATAAGCGACTATCAGACCAAGTAAGATTAAGCGATAAATCAGCCATGATATGTGAATCTGTTTTTGAAAAGAATTCGAGGAAATTTGATATGTTAGGCACATAATATCTCCCATTGATTTTTATAAATTTTTCATTTTTTAAAAAAAATAATGAGTCACTTATTACGCGCTCAATTGCCTGACTTTCACCAAAACCCTTACCGAGTTTACGAGGAAATTTTTGGCCATCATATGAAATAAACTCAATTTTTTTTTCTGCTTTAAATTCTAAAGCCATTTTTCTAAATTCAGATAAATCGTAATTAGAATTTTCAACGAAAATAATTTCTTTTACATTTTTATTTTTTAACCATTTTAAAAAAGTTAGCTTGTAATCCTTGAGTCGCAGATATGTGTCACTCCGTTTCATATGAGCTATATTTTTAACATTAATGGTGCAAGTTAAAATTAAGCAAACTGATTTACTCATAATTCTTTGTCAACTTTAATAATCCAGCATCTAGAGTGATAACAGGCTTCCAATTAGGTAAATTATTCTTGAAATAGCTGGGTATCATAACTTCTCGATTTTTATACTCTCTTACTCCCCAGTCTATATGTAATTTGTAGCCAGCAATTAAACAAAACTTCTCTACAAGATCTTTCAACGTAATTAAGTTAGCCGAAGATATTTGATAAATTTCATGTCCAACAACTTCATTTTTTGTAAGTCGTTCTGATGCAATAATATAGGCATTAACAACATCATCTACATGAAGTAAATCAAGCAGTTGGGTACCGGGAGACATTGCCAAACTTTCTCCACTCTCTGAGGCTTTTTTTATTAAGTTAAGAATTTTTGGTCTTTTGTCATCAGCTCCATATGTATCATATAGCCTTAAAGTAACAACTTCGAACGAAAAAACTTCAATGTAATATTGCAAGATGCATTCAAATGCTTCTTTTGTTGCGGCATATAAATTAACTGGACTATATGATTTATTATTAAAATTTTGCCACGAAGTGCCAGTGTTAATAATTTTCTTGATTTCCATGATGCTCATAGCCTCAACAAGTTGTGTTGAGAATAAAATATTTGATTCAACTAAGGGTGAGACTGATTCAGGCATATGTTCAGATATAAATAAAGATGCTAGATGAAATACAACATCTGGCTTTGCATTTTCGATTGAATTGATTACGCTTTGTGTGCTTTTGTCATAATAATGAATGACTATCTTTTCTGTCAGGTTTTTTAAACAGTCTAAATTAGATTCTTTTCTAACAATAATATGTACCAGCCAACCTTCATTTATTAATCGCCTAATTAGATTAGAGCCTATAAACCCTGAACCTCCTGTTACATAAGCGCGCTTCATATATTATTTTTTTGGTAGATGAATGGGCTATTAAATTCTTTTAATGGTAATAATCTGTCATCCCTCGAAGAAGTGATTACTTCTTGATTTGGCCATTGAAAGTTTATACTGTTCCAATAAATACCTGAGTCATGTTCTGGAGAATATTCAGAGGTGACTAAGTACTCCATTAAAGCATCCGTAACAGAAAAAAAACCATGTGCTATACCAGGCGGAAGAAATACCATATCCCCCAAATCACGACTTAGTTTTATTGCTTCAGTTTGCAGATATGTTGGCGAACCTATTCTTATGTCCAGAATAACATCCAACACCTCTCCCATGACACATCTAATCAATTTGGAATGATCGAATGGTGGAACTTGAAAATGCATGCCACGAATTACTCCAGTATGCGAGAATGTACTGTAACTTTCTATAAAATTGGAAGGGAGCCCATGTAAATCAAATAATGACTTTTGGAAAATTTTTATAAATTCACCACGCTGATCTTTTAATCTTTTGGGAGATATCTTAAAACAATCAGCAATGTTCAAAGCATGTAATTGCATCTTAAATATTTACGCCAAAATAAGACTCTATTTTTTCAATTATAAAATCTAACATTTCTTTTGTAAGGCCTGGGTAAACACCTACCCAAAAACTATCATTCATAGCTATATCTGTATTCACTAAGTCACCACTTACCCTGAAATTTTTCTCTTTCATATAAGGTTGACGCGTTAAATTTCCTGCAAAAAGGAGGCGTGTTCCGATCTTGTGTTGATCAAGATAATTAAGCAAATCAACACGACTTGTATTGGCTTGAGGTTTTATCGTAACCAGAAATCCAAACCATGATGGCTCACTATTATTGGTAGGCTCCGGAAGAATTAAAAAATCTGAGCAACTCTGTAAGCGATTATGCAGGTAATTAAAATTTTCTTTGCGCGCCTGAACAAAGCTATCAAGTTTATCCATTTGCGCTAAACCACAAGCAGCTTGCATATCTGTAATTTTAAGGTTATATCCAAGATGGGCATAAGTATATTTATGATCATAACCTTCTGGTAAGTCACCTAGTTGCCAACAAAAGCGCTTACCGCATGTATTGTCTTTGCCAGGAGCACAATAACAATCTCGACCCCAATCCCGAAAAGACTCTATAATCATTTTGAGTTTTGAATTGTTTGTAAATACTGCGCCGCCTTCACCCATAGTAATATGATGTGCAGGATAAAAACTTAACGTACCAATGTCGCCAAAAGTCCCTGTTAACTGGCCTCCATAGCGTGAACCGAGAGCATCACAATTATCTTCTATTAGCCATAAGTTATACTTTTTACAAATATCCATAACAGCTTTAATATTAAAAGGATTTCCTAATGAATGCGCCAGCATTATTGCCTTTGTTTTAGGGCTGATTGCGGATTCAATTTTAGTCACATCAATATTATGAGTAACAATATCAATATCAACAAAAACTGGAATTGCACCAAATTGTAAAATTGGATTCACTGTTGTTGGGAATCCGGCTGCGACTCCAATAACCTCATCACCCTGCCGAATTGCGCGATCACCTAACCTTGGGGATGTTAAAGCAGAAAAAGCGAGCAGGTTTGCAGATGAGCCAGAATTTGTTGTTAGCAGATAACGAACGCCCAAATAACTTGCTAATTTTTTCTCAAAAGCTTCATTGAAACGACCACTAGTTAACCAGCCATCAAGAGAGGCTTCAACCATTGCCTTTAATTCATTGCCATCAAGAACTTTACCTGATGGTGGAATAACTGTTGAACCTGGTTCAAAGTTTTGTTTTGCAAACTTGATTGCCGCATATTCATCTACGAGCTTTGCGATCTGACTGCGAATTTGTTCTGGGTTATGCAAAATATTTCCCTTTCAATCTTTATCTTAATTTATTAACAAGGATCTTTGGTACTGATCAATCTCATTTAAAGAGTAATCCCTCATATTTTGTCCATCTATATGAGCTTTGTGCCAAGCACAGACCTTCTGAATAGCTTCGGCCACATTCCATTGGGACTTCCAATTAAGAGCCGTCTTAGCTTTACTACAATCAAGCTTTAGAAAATGTGCTTCGTGAAGATTTGATATCCTAGCATCGACTTTAAAAGAACTATCACCGCCCCAGTTAGTGATTAATTGATTGATAATCCACTCAACGGATTTTGCATTCTCATCATCAGGTCCAAAATTCCAAGCCTCTGCAAATTGGTTGCCATGAATAAAAAGCTTTTCTGCGAGTATTAAATAGCCGCTTAATGGTTCTAATACGTGTTGCCATGGGCGAATTGAGTTTGGATTTCGAACAATGATAGCTTCATCAGCCAAAATAGCTCGAATAAAATCAGGAATTAATCGATCAACTGCCCAGTCTCCACCACCAATGACATTACCAGCGCGAGCTGATGCGACAGCTACTCCGTGATCTTTGTAATAGTTAGGATTAAAAAAGGATGAACGATAAGCAGCGGTTACAAGCTCAGCGCAGGCTTTGCTGTTGCTGTATGGGTCATACCCACCCATCGGTTCATTTTCGCGATAAGGCCATACCCACTCTCGATTCTCATAACATTTATCACTTGTGACATTTATTACAACCTTAATATCTTTACATTCACGAACAGCTTCAAGAATATGCACAGAGCCCATTACATTAGTTGCGAAGGTTTCTACCGGATTAGCATAGGAATACCTAACAAGCGGCTGTGCTGCCATATGAATTACAATTTCAGGTGCGGCATTATTTATTGCTTTTTTTAAAATATCCAGGTCGCGCACATCGCTAATTATAGATTGCATATCTTTTCCAACCTTTGCAACCTCAAAAAAACTAGGATTGGTAGGCGGATTAAGAGCATACCCAGTTACTTTGGCACCCAAAGACTGAAGCCATAGCGAAAGCCACCCACCCTTAAAGCCAGTATGTCCTGTAAGAAATACACGCTTATCTTGCCAAAATAAAGTATTCATTTCCAAATTTTCCAAGGAGCTTTATTTAGCTGCCATAAATCTTCAAGATAATGCTTGTCGCGCATAGTATCCATTGGCTGCCAAAAACCTTGATGATGAAATGCGGCTAATTGCCCCTCCTCAGCCAATTTCTCCATCGGCTCACGCTCCCAAATTGTTTTATCATCTTTAATATAATCTATTACTTCTGGAGATAACACAAAGAAACCACCGTTGATTAGAGCGCCATCACCTTTTGGCTTTTCTCGAAAATTACTTACTTTTGAGCCTTGTATGTCAAGCGCACCAAAACGTCCAGGTGGCAAAACGGCAGTTAAAGTTGCTTTAACTTTTTGAGACTTGTGAAATGCAATTAACTCGGCAATATTTACATCACTAAGACCATCGCCGTATGTTAAACAAAAAAGATCTTCATTTTTTAAGTAATCAACTACACGCTTAAGTCGTCCACCGGTCATTGTGTTTTCGCCAGTGTCAATTAGAGTTACCTTCCAGGGCTCTGCATTATGATGATGCACTTCCATTTTATTATTTAGCATGTCAAAAGTTACATCAGACATGTGTAAAAAGTAATTTGCAAAATACTCTTTAATCATGTAACCCTTGTACCCACAGCAAATCACAAAGTCATTAATTCCGTGAACAGAATATGCTTTAAGAATATGCCAGAGGATTGGTTTGCCGCCAATCTCAACCATTGGTTTAGGGCGGGTTGAAGTTTCTTCATTAATACGAGTACCGAGCCCACCAGCAAAAATAACAGCTTTCATCAGCTTACTCCAAGCTTACGTTAATTGAATAACCGTGTTGTTTTAATAGCGCATTTTGTTTAGCTTGCGCTAAGTCATTTGCTATCATCTCCGCACACATTTCTTGTACTTTAATCTCTGGCACCCAACCTAACTTTTGTTTTGCTTTTGTTGGGTCACCAAGAAGGGTTTCAACTTCTGTTGGGCGGAAGTAGCGGGCATCTATTCGAACAATAATATCACCAAGTTTTATTGAAGGGGCTTTGTTGCCAATAACTGAAGATACTATTCCAATCTCATTAACTCCTTTGCCTTCAAATTTTAATGTGATACCAAGTTCTGCTGCTGACCATTGAATGAATTGTCGCACGCTATATTGTTCACCAGTTGCAATTACAAAATCTTCAGGCTGGTCTTGCTGAAGCATCATCCATTGCATACGAACATAATCTTTAGCATGCCCCCAATCACGAAGAGCATCTATATTACCCATATAAAGGCATTGTTCTAGGCCCTGAGCAATGTTAGCTAAACCGCGAGTAATTTTGCGTGTCACAAAAGTTTCGCCGCGTCGAGGACTTTCATGATTAAACAAAATGCCATTACATGCGAATATTCCGTAAGCCTCACGATAATTCACAACAATCCAGTAAGCGTAAAGCTTTGCGACTGCGTACGGGCTTCTTGGATAAAATGGTGTTGACTCTTTTTGTGGCGTCTCTTGAACCAAACCATAGAGTTCTGAAGTGGAAGCCTGATAGAAACGTGTCTTTTTCTCCATGCCTAAAATACGCACAGCTTCTAGCATTCTTAAAGTTCCTATAGCATCAACGTCAGCTGTATACTCTGGACTCTCAAAACTAACTGCTACATGACTTTGCGCACCCAAATTATAAATTTCGTCGGGCTGAGTTTCCTGAATAATTCTTACCAAATTACTGGTGTCACTTAAATCACCGTAATGTAATTTAAAATTCGTATCCTCTATATGTGGGTCTTGGTATATGTGATCTATACGTTCGGTATTAAAAGAACTCGCACGTCGCTTAATGCCGTGGACAATATATCCTTTTTCTAGAAGAAGCTCTGCCAAATAAGATCCATCCTGACCGGTAATGCCTGTAATTAAAGCAACTTTACGTATTTTCATGCCATTATTTCCTCAATATTTCGTTATTTTCTAAAAAGTCTTTATAAGTCTTAATCAGCCCCTCTTTTAAACCAATCTTGGCATGCCAACCCAAGCCATTTAATCGGCTGCTATCCATCAATTTTTTTATGGTGCCATCTGGTTTATTTCGATCAAAAATAATCTGGCCTTTATAACCGACAATCACGGAAATACTCTCAGCCAATTCTTTAATAGTCACATCAAGTCCAGAACCGACATTAATGTGACTCAACATAGGCCTTGTATGTTGGTCATAGATCGCTTTAGGAAGATTCATAACGAACACACTAGCTGCTGCCATATCGTCGACATGCAAAAACTCACGCATTGGTGTTCCAGAACCCCAAATTGTAACTTGTGGTAGTTGATTAATTTTTGCCTCATGAAAACGACGTATGAGAGCTGGAATTACATGACTATTTTCTTCGTGGTAATTGTCACCTGCTCCAAATAGATTTGTTGGCATGACGCTCCGATAATCTACGCCATGCTGCCGATTATAACTTTCGCATAACTTAATCCCTGCTATCTTTGCAATTGCATAAGGCTCATTAGTAGATTCCAAAACTCCACTTAAAAGCGCATCCTCTTTCATAGGCTGAACAACATCTCTAGGATAAATGCAGCTTGAGCCTAAAAATAATAACTTCTTAACTCCAGAATTAAACGCTTGGTGGATAACATTCGCTTCAATCATCAGGTTTTGATAAATAAAGTCTGCGGGATATTTATTATTTGCATTAATGCCACCTACCTTTGCTGCTGCCAAATAAACTTGGTCAGGTTTCTCGGTTTCAAAAAAATCCCGCACAGCAGCCTGATCGGTAAGATCAAGATCTGCATGACTTCGAGTTACAATATTAGCCTCGGTTAATACATTCAAGACATTTATAATCGCTCTGCCTACCATACCGCGATGACCTGCAACATAAATTTTTGAATTTATCACAGTCATTTATTAAACATTTTTATTTCGGCCGTAATCATCGTCAAACCTAACAATATCATCTTCACCCAGATAAGTTCCCGACTGAACTTCAATAATTTCCAAGATTTCATGGCTAGTATTTGTTAACCTATGTATTTCGCCTTGCGGAATAAATGTTGATTCGTTTTCATGAAGATTGATAATTTTTCGACCGCAAGTTATTTCAGCAACACCTTTCACAACCACCCAGTGTTCAGCTCTTTTAGTGTGCTTTTGCAGACTAAGACTAGCTCCGGGATTTACTTGAATACGCTTCACTTTAAATCTTTTTCCAACATCAATAGTGTCATACCAACCCCAAGGGCGGAAAACTTTGCGATGTGATATACGCTCTTCTCGCTTCATATCCTCAAGTTTAGCAACAATATTTTTGATGAGCTGACTTTGATTCTTATCAACAACCAAAACTGCATCAACTGTTTCGATAATAGCTAGATTATTTACCCCCACTGCGCTTACTAAGCGATGGCTAGCATGGACAAGTGTATTGTTTGTATCTTCTAACAAGGTATCACCATATGCTACATTACCATTAATATCCTGTTTGCCTATTTGCCAAACGGCATCCCATGCTCCAAGATCATTCCAACCAGCATTTAGCTCAATCATCTTAATTGGCCAGTCGGAACCTGGACACTTTTCCAATACTGCATAATCAACAGAATCGTTAGGCACCAACTCAAAGAGTGTTCGATCGGGACGAATAAATCGTTCGTCTAGGCTGCGTTTCTTGAATGCGTTCGTCGTTGCATTAAGAATGTCTTTTCTGAAAATTCCAAGCGCACTAAGCCATACACTAGCGCGAACAACAAATATTCCAGCGTTCCAGCTGTAATTGCCAGAAGCTAAATAATTTTCCGCAGTTTTTAATTCAGGTTTTTCAGTAAACTTTACAACGTCGAACTCACCGTATGAACCTTGTTTTCCTTGATACTTTATATAACCAAAGCCGGTTTCTAGTTTGTCCGGTGTAATCCCTAAGATCACAATTGAACCGGACGCTGCAACACGAATGCTATTCTGCAGGGCTAAATTAAAAGCTTTAATATCCTGAATGGTTTGATCAGCTGGCGTGACGACAAGCACAGGGTCATCGTCGCTTAAAGCTGCCTGCATTGCAGCTAATGTAAGTGCAGGGGCGGTATTCCGAGCAACAGGCTCCAACAATAATAAAGCTGAAGCAATAGAGATCTCACGCAGTTGCTCAAGAACTAAGAAACGATGCTCCTCGTTGGTCACGATTAAGGAATTATTAATTTCAATATCTGAGGCAGCCAAGTTATTTAGATGAGAAATTGCTTGCTGAAACAAACTGGTTGTTCCGGACAAAACCAAAAACTGCTTGGGGAATCCGGTGCGAGAAAGAGGCCAAAGCCTTGCCCCTGATCCTCCACATAAGATAACGGGTGTCACTTTAATAGGCGTCGTATTAATCATTTAGCTTTATAATCTTCGCTATTATGTTTAGTCTTCCTTGCTTTTAAACGAACGTTCTCAATCTCTTTTTTGAGAGAACTGTACTCCGCCATCTTGCGCTTTAAGAAACTTGTCGTGAGTTTTGCTTTTTCAGTCACACCTTGAGGGGTAAGTAAGTACAAATACACTGATTTATTAGGATTTTTACTAAAATTACCTACTTTGATATGTCCAATATTTATAAGGGCGTTCAAACAGTAATTTACACCCCCCAAACTAATACCAAGCCTTTCAGCAAGCTCACGCTGGGTAAGTTCTGGCTCATCTTCGAGTAAGTGTAATACTCTAAAATGAATATCCGGGTCGATTGATTTTGAATCTCTAGCCAAAATTAAAAACTTTCATTATTGTTCATTATTGAACAATACTAATCTTTAATCTAAAAAAATCAAGTAGAAATTTTAATTTAACAATTACATACATTTGAAGGGTATAAATTCCATACGGTCTTAATTAAATATTTGCTAAATAAATAATTCGCTGAATTGAACGCTCTTGCCTAAACGATCCCTGGAGGATAGCTTAATTTCTATATCTGCAGGCCAGTTGATATTTAAAGTTGTATCATTCCAAATAATACAACGCTCATTCAGTTTATTATAAAAATTAGTAGTTTTATACAAGACCTCTGCTGAATCTGACAGAGCTAAGAAGCCATGGGCAAATCCTTCAGGGATCCATATCTGTTTTTTATTTTCTGCAGACAAAATATGCGATACATACTTTCCAAAGGTTGGTGATGATTTTCTAAGATCAACAGCCACATCAAAAACTTCACCTTGAATCACCCTAACCAATTTTGCCTGGGCATAAGGGGCTAATTGATAATGCAGTCCGCGCAAGACCCCCTTTGTCGATTTTGAATGATTGTCTTGAATAAAATTAATATCTAATGAAGCGGCTTTTTTGAACTCATTCAAATTAAAACTTTCAAAAAAAAATCCTCGGTCATCTTCAAAAACTTTAGGCTCAATAATTAATACATCAGGAATGTCTAAAAAGGTTAATTTCATTTATTAAACTTAAATTTTAAAATGAGTTAAAGATATTAACCGCATTGATTAATTTAAAGTGGCGATAGGTTTTTCTAGTTTAATGCTATCTGTCAACCTATAATTCAAGTTCACTTCTTCTGGGTAAGCCACCTTCAAGCCTTGTCTATTTTCTAAAAACCAAGTTATTGTTTTATGAAGTCCTGTTTCAAAAGTTTCTTGGGGTCTCCAGCCTAATTTACGTTCTAATTTTGAAGCGTCGATCGCATAATGTCTATCGTGACCAGGACGATCTTTAACAAAAATGATTTGATCAGAGTAACTTTTGCCATCCGATTTTGGTTTTAATTCATCCAAAATAGCGCATATAGTTTCAACGACCTCTAAATTTGTTTTTTCATTCCAGCCACCGACGTTATAAGTTTCACCAATTTTTCCTTCACTTAAAACTTTACGGATAGCGCTGCAATGATCCTTCACATAAAGCCAATCACGAATTTGTTTACCATCCCCATAAATAGGTAAAGGTTTATCGTTAAGTGCATTCAAGATACATAAAGGAATTAATTTTTCTGGAAAATGATAAGGTCCATAGTTATTCGAGCAATTGGTTGTTAACACAGGGAGTCCATACGTATGAAACCAAGCTCTAACTAAATGATCGCTTGCCGCTTTACTCGCGCTATAAGGGCTATTAGGCTCATAAGGATGCTTTTCAGTAAAAGCATGATCTTTTTCATCTAAAGATCCATAAACTTCATCGGTTGATACATGCAAGAATCTAAATACTTTTTTTTTAACCTCATCAAGATCGTTCCAATAACTTCTGACCGATTCGAGAAGATTGTAAGTGCCAACAATATTGGTCTCGATAAAATCTCCGGGTCCATGAATTGAACGATCCACATGACTCTCCGCCGCAAAATTTAGAACCGCTCTTATCTGGTATCTTTTTAAGAGGCTTGTGACTAAATCACGATCTGCAATATTGCCTTGCACAAAATGATGGTGAGGATTTTGATTTAATGAAGATAGATTTTCTAAATTCCCCGCATACGTTAATAAATCTAAAGAAATCACGTCTTCAGTTGATTGACCGCACCAATCTAATACAAAATTAGACCCAATAAAACCTGCAGCGCCTGTAACAAGGATTGTCATGAAACTAATTTTATCATCATGCACTATAAAGAGTTAAGACAAATAAATGTCAGCCAACATATTGAAAAGAAAAATGGTCTCTCCTATCTTTCTTGGTCGTGGGCACTCGACCAATTATTACAACTCGATAATGATGCAACATGGGAATACTTAGAGCCTAAAAAGTTTGGTGAAAGTTTGATGGTATTTTGTAATGTGACTGCCTTTGGTAAATCTAGAACCGCTCAACTCCCTGTGATGGATTTTAGAAACCGCGCGATATTGAATCCAAATGCCTATGAGGTTAATACTGCCATGCAAAGATGTTTAGCTAAGGCCATCTCACTTCATGGTATCGGTCTTTATATCTATGCAGGTGAAGATCTTCCACTATTAGATACAGATGTGGTGAAAGATAATCCGCTTATGCTCATAGCAGAAGAAGTCACGGATCAAATTAAAGAAGGGAATATTAAATCAGCGCATGAACGATGCGAGGGTTTAAATCAAGAGGATAAATTATAGAGTAAAAATAATATATTGATCACTCAACTTACCTTTTATTGTTACATCGCCACCCGTAACAGGCAGAATAATGTACTCTTTACCCTTTATTTCAAAAATTGTTGGAATACCTCCATAAGTTGCTAATTTTTTTTCCCATAAAATTCTACCTGTGTCAACATCAAAAGCTCTAAACATTTTATCTGGTGTGCCACTACAAAAAACGATGCCCCCTCCTGTAGCTACAGGTCCGCAAATATTTTGTGTCCCTATATTCTTGAATCCTCTTTTTTTCAATTTCTCATCTTCTCCTAAAGGAGTTTTCCATTTTATTTTTCCAGAATTCAAATCCATCGCAATAAGATATCCCCAGGGTGGCTTATTGCCTGGATAACCTTCAAAGTCTAATAGTTTTTTAAATTCTATAAATTTATACTCATAGTCATATGATTTAATAGTTAGAAAATGTTTTAATTTATTAATTACCGTACTCTTTTCAATTTTTGAAATTTTAAAAATATCAGTAGTATCACTTGATGCTATATATGCTATTCCTTTGTTTGGATCTACAGAAGCGCCCGGCCATGTTGCTCCACCGCTGACATTAAAAACTATCGAACCATTATTTATTCCAGGCGGCGGGAAAAAGCCAATATTTGATTTATCTACTATTGACTTAATCGATTCGTAATTTTTTTGACCAATATTTGTAATGTCACTATATTGAAATACTTGTTTTGCAAATGGTTGTGGCACAATTACATCAGGTTGATAGTCAGAAACTTTTTCGCCTGGAACACCAGAGCTTGGCGCCTTTCTTAATCTCCAAGGAAAAACTAATTTCCCAGTAACTCTATCCAAGATTATCGTGTTGCCATGTTTTGTAAAAGCGACTACAACATCAATTTTCTTATTGTTTCTAGTGATAGTTGTTACTATGGGTGGGGATGAGATATCTTTATCCCATAAATCATGACTAATTTCTTGAAAGCTCCATAAAATCTCACCAGATTCAATATTTAATGCTACTAGCGAATTAGCGTAATGGTTAGGCCCTGGTCTCTGAATTCCTAATGCCGTAGGCTGAGCATCACCAGTTACAACATATAAAATACCTCTGTTTTCGTCTGCAGATATTCCCGACCATGGGTTAGCGCCATATAAGATGTTATTAAATTTATTGGAAATACTCTCTTTTATCAAGGATGTTTGCCAAAGCAATTTGCCTGACTTTAAATCCAATCCCTGTATAGATGGCATTTTATTTTGAGCACTAGCAACAACGGCAAAAGCAATAACTCCTTTTGAAACAACAGGAGCAGTAAAACTCAAACCATTGCCTGCAAAGCCATCTTTTCCAAAACTCATGATTGGTGATCCATCTTGAGGGGAGATTGCAGCTAAATGATTATCAACTGGAAAATAAATTCTTGGCTGATGGAAATCATCTCCACGCCAATAAAAAAGGCCTCTTTTTGCTGGAACAGAGGAATATGTTTTTTTCCATATCTCCTTTCCTGATAGAACATCGACACACACTATAGAATTGTCAGCAATAGGAAAAAAGGCATGATTGTCAATAACTATAGGATTTGCTTCTATACTTCCAAAGGATCCTGAGTGATAAACATTCAGTACTTTTAATTTCTTTACATTAGATTTATTTATCTCTTTTAAAAAAGAATATCTTGAGGATGTTGAATTTAAGTTAGATCGATGCCAAAGCTTGAAATAATTTTCATTGTGAGAACTTTCAATCGTCGATTCGGTAAGTAAATTCGGCTCTTGTGACTGAATGAATTTAAATTGGGCAGGGTGGTGATATAAGTTGTTAGCATCAAGCGAATGAATATTCAAGAAAACTATAATTAAGTATTTATATATAAAAGATTTGATAGGTTTATTCATAAAATATATGGTGGAGCTGGGGGGAATCGAACCCCCGTCCGTAAGCACTCTACAGAAAGTTCTACATGTTTAGCTATCGTTGTTTTTGTTTAACGGTTCAATC
>Ga0214919_10001644_pt1 | contig 36144 bp, 30 predicted proteins | sample LL1503_MetaG_FD_177994 | JGI IMG/M metagenome (GOLD analysis project Ga0214919, IMG submission 177994) | Freshwater microbial communities from Lake Lanier, Atlanta, Georgia, United States - LL-1503 | ecosystem: Environmental > Aquatic > Freshwater > Lake | place: USA: Georgia | collected...
TAAGCGTGCGAAACACGAATTAAGATTGGCTAAATCAATTGCTCATCATAAAGACGGTTTCCCAGCTGAGAAAATTGCAAAATGGAAAACTGACTTTGAAGCTCTTAAGGCCGATGTATCAAAACTAACAGGCGACACAAAATCTGTAGCTGACACGCAAGTTGCTAACGTGGAAGGTCTATTTTCTGATGCAGAAAAAGCCAAAGATACAACATTAGCCCCACTTTATATCAATGCTATAAAGTACGGAATTGATTCGCTGAAAGGCATTCTTCATCACGCTGAACACAAAGCAGCTGATGCATCAAAAATGGCGATGACAGCAGCACCAGCTGCAACTATCGCACCAGCAGGCGATGCAAAGCCAGCTGAACCAGCTAAAGCTTAGTAAACTCAGTTAATCATAAATTAGATTAGAACCCTATAAGACTTTCCTTATAGGGTTTTTTATTACCGAAATATTGATAATATCATTAACATATTTTAACTAATTATTAAGACATAATGATTATTATACAAAGAATGCTATTTTAAATTCTTCTTTGGAGTTATTCATGAAGCATCTTTTAAAAAAAATTACAGGCTACCTTGTATTTTTCGCTCTTATCATCGTTTGCCTCACGCTTTATATTTCTTACATAAAACATGAACCCGTTTTGACAGCTATCAAAGAAGACGCCAAAAAACTTCTTTCATTCCACAAGCACACGGATACTCTAGAAGAATCGGAAGCTATAGATAGAGCTATTGCCATAGACAGTGGACTTATTGATGACAGAATTCCGTCTGATAAAACTGAACCAAAAAAAATCGAGTCCGAAAATAAAACGAATAGCGAAGAAAAAAGCAATGCCCTCTCCCCTGTAGCAGATAACAAAAACCAAAATCCTGCAGCAGATGCATCTAATAAAGAACTGACCCGCAAAAAACTACTTGATCAGGTCAGAAAAGGTGTCGTGATCATAAAAGTTAAATCATATGCATCAACGCAAAATGATCTAAATGCTAAAGCATGGTCGGGAACTGGATTCATCGTCAATCTAGAAAAAGGCCTTATTGCAACTAATCATCATGTAACGGGCGATATGGCCGTATGCACCTATGAAATTAAATTTTCAGATGGGACAACCACAACAGCAAAGTTAAACTTTTTTGATCCCTTATTAGATTTTGCATTTCTAACCATTGATCCAAAAGATTTTCCAACATCGAGTATGGCCCTAGAATTTAGCAAAAACCCCGTTAAAGTGAACGATACGATTTATTCAATGGGTAATTCTGCCGGCGATGAGTTTTCCACCTATAAGGGAACTGTTTTTGGAATTTATGAAAGTTTAGGATCTTTTTCGGAACAATCTTTTAGATTTTCAGGATTAACTGTAGGGGGCGCTAGCGGTTCTCCTGTTTTTGATGAAGATGGTAAAGTTGTTGGTATTATTTATGGCGGTAAATTTGTGTCAGGAGCCGCCCTTCCAATTAGTTATGTTGCTCGTGCCCTACAAAGCTTAAGTAAAGGAGAACTGCCAAGCCGTCAAAGTTTAGGATTGGTTTTGCGTTACGATGACTTAAAAGATGCTGTGAATGTTGGTGCTTTACCAGCCGAAGCACAGACTGAATACAGTAAGGCATTTCCAACAGCCCACAATAAGATTTTGGTCGTTGATACACGCCTTGTTGATTCACCAGCCAGTAGCCAGTTCATGGCCGGGGACATTATCTGGAAAATCCAAGGTGAACTAATTGGTCCAGAACTTGCAAGGTTTGATGAAATTATTGACTTAAAATCAGATAAAGCTATTTCCCTAGAAATATACAGAGAAGGAAAGCTTATTTCAATTGAAGCAAAACCTTATGCTCTAACCAACGACGGAGCTGAAAAATTCATACAATTTAGTGGCGCAACCTGGTTTGATTATAACGAAAAAATCAGATTGATGACAGGCGACAAAGGACCAGGGGTCTTCATCTCGTCAGCAGATGTTACTTCTCCCTTTAAAAATTTGTTTAAAGAAAACTTTTTTGGAGTCAGTCGCCCCATGAAGATTACCCACATTAGTGGCAAAGCCATTCAAAATTTGGCCGATCTTGAGAAATTAATCCCAGAGCTTTTGACGAAGAAGATGTTTAGTATTAAATTCATCGACTTTTTAGGGCAGCAAAGTTTTGGACAAACGGTTTCAGCCGATCGCCAAGAACGCTTTTTGATTCTAAAATATGATTCAAAGTTTGATAACCCAAAAGCTTTTTCCTTTAATAGGAAAACCCTTGAATGGGATATTAAGGAACTTAAAGGCAATAACCCTTAATCCGCATATGGATTTTTGCTGCTCTTGAAATTGACACGAATGGGAATGCCGGGCATATCAAAGTCATCTCTAAGACCATTGATTAGATAACGTTTGTAAGAATCCGGCATGTCACCTGCTTTGGTTGTGAAAACCATAAAAGTAGGCGGACGAGACTTAATCTGTGTTATGTATTTAGGACGTATCCTTTTACCCGCAACAATCGGCGCTGGATGGTTGTCTATTTTAAACTGCAACCACCTATTAAGCTCAGCCGTTGGTAAACGTCGGTTCCAGGCTTTCTCAACTTTAAATACAGCCTTCATCAAAGGTTCAATATTTTGCTCTTTCAAAGCGGAAATAGGCACGCATGCAATCCCTCTGGCTTGGGCAAAATGGACATCAAGCTGTTCTCTTAAATGCTTTAAAAGCTGCTCCTTTTTTTGAACCATGTCCCATTTATTAATAGCTAAGATTAAAGCTCTTCCTTCTTCAATGACTTCTGCAGCCAAAGCCAAATCTTGTTTTTCAATCAGCTCTCGCATCGGCAATGAACCATCAATAACCAATACAACAACATCAGCAAACCTAAGAGTTCTTTGGGCATCCATAACGGCCAAGCGCTCAACAGGTTCTTGCACACGGCTTTGACGTCTAATACCTGCCGTATCAACAAGCTGAATGGATCTACCTTCAAATTCCCAAGGCAGAGCAATTGCATCACGCGTCACCCCTGGCATGTCTGCTGTTAACTGGCGTTTTTCGCCTAAAAGAGTATTAACAAGCGTTGATTTTCCAACATTGGGACGTCCCATAATGGCTAAATTTAAGGGACGTTTTTCTCTTGTCGTTTCGTCTTCTTCGTCAAACTCTTCGGCTATTTCAGGTGTATCAACAAAGGGCCTTAGCGCAAGCTCTAGGTCCGACATTCCAAGTCCATGCTCTGCGGAAATGGCGATGGGTTCACCCAGCCCCAAGGACGCTGCATCGGAAATCCCTTGAATGCTATGTTTTCCCTCAGATTTATTGACAAGAACAATAATAGGTTTATTTTGCTGTCTTAGAAATCTGGAAAGCTCCAGGTCATAAGGCGTGCACCCTTCGATGCCATCGATCACAAACAAAACAACCTTAGCTGCCTTAATTGCCGATAAGGTTTGCTGACGCATTCCCTCTGACAACTCTTTAGTGAGTTCCTTAGCGCTTGGATCCATTAGACCTGGCGTATCAATCACCCTGAAACTAAGCCCAATAAAATCAGCAACGGCTTCTTTTCTGTCACGCGTTACACCCGGTTGATTATGAACAAGCGCTAAGCGTTTTCCCACAAGCCGATTAAAAAGTGTCGATTTTCCTACATTTGGACGTCCAACCAGCGCCACAAGCGGCAAATCTTTATTATCTCCATGCATATAATTGTGCCTGATCCGTCAACACATAGAGGGTTTTATCAGCAACAACCGCAGAGAAAATACTCTCGCCATCAAATTCCAATGTTTTGGTTGGTTTGCCATCTGCCGTTGATAAGAACTGCGCCTGTCCGTTTGTTCCACAGAATACCAGCTCAGAACCAACAATAACGGGTCCTGCCCAATAGATAGCTTTTTTGTCCTCTTTTGTAAGTTTAGGCAAATTTGCTGCCCAACGAACTTGTCCCGTTTGACGATGAAGACATAAAACTTCACCTTGCTCAATCAGAATAAAGACCCAATCTCCGCTAACTGCAGGCGTTCTAACACCGCCGACTTCTTTTTGCCACTGACGCACCCCAGATTTTAGATCAATGGCAGTCATACGACCTCCATGGCTAATAGCGATCACTTGATTGTCATAAACAACAGGACGCGCTCTGATGTGAGGGATACTTGAAACGGTATCAATTCTGACAGCAGAGGTCAGCATGTCTGCCCACAGCACATGTCCATTCTCTGCCTGCAAAGCTGTAACTTCGCCAGAGGAATAGGCAACAATCACAACGTTATCAACAACTGCTGGACTCGCAGACCCCAGTAACGTGGCTTGTTCGACAATCCCTGAATGAGTCCATATAGTAGCCCCTGTTTTGGCATCAAAAGCATAAGTTTCATTACTAATGGTTACGATGTAAACTCGCCCGTCTTTAACCGTTGGGGCTGATCTGATCGGTGACATAGCACTGGATCGCCATAGAATTTTTCCATCTTTGGGATCCATTGCCAAAACTTCGCCAAATGAAGTCGCAGCATACAAAACACCGGCATCAACAGAAACACCCCCCCCAAAAGGTTGAGCGCGTTCATCTTCTGGATTTGTTGACTGATTCCACAAAGATTCACCAGAGACTGCATTGATCGCATACACTGTTCCCGATGAATCCATTCCGTACACGACTCCCTGATCAACAACAATGCCCGCAACCAGACGTTGTTCATCATTTGAACCATAGCCCATACTCACTTCCCACACTTTTTGTGGCTTATCAGCAAAGGCTAAAGGCGGCATCGCATGCGCGGTATTTCCTCCGACTTGGGACCAATTTTGGTTAACCACCGGGTTTGCAATTATAACAGACTGCTGAACAATCGTAGGGTCAGGTAACAAAGATTGATTCAAAACAATAAAAGATTCTCTCTCTCCTGGAAGCGGGGTCGTATCTTTCGCATCGCATCCTGATAAGATAAAGGCAACACCAAGGACTAAAACAGTGAGTTTATTAATTCTTTTCATAAGGTCCCTTAATCTTTCTTGGCCTCTTTATTTCCAGATAAATGCTCCACGAGAACCTGACTCATAAGCTGGGCACGCATTCTAAGTTCTGCCGGAGACTTTGCATCCTGTATCAGCGAAATAAAAATCTCCGAAGCTTCCGCCATTTTATTTTGCTTATACAAGAGCAGTCCTTTTAATTCTTTTGCTATAGAATGCCAAGGATTATCTTGTTGCGTTATAGGCTCAAGAATTTCTAAAAGTTTTTTAATGGCTGCTTCGTCTGGAACGCTTGGAAGACGATCGATCTCAAGATTCACATTAAAAAAGGTAGCTAAATCCTGTAAATGCTTATCAGCATTTTTATCTTGCGCGATAGAGGCATAAATTTCCTGTGCACGCTTTATATCATGCTGTGCCCCTTCCTGAGTTAAAAGAGAAGCCTCTAAGAATTTTGCCAAAATTGCGTATCCGTGATGGGATTCCTTAGAAAGAGATTGCAAAACTCCAACTGCTTCTGGAATTTTTCCTTGAGCAATAAAATTTTGCGCCCCTACGAATTGCTCGGAAAGAACTAAATATTGTTTATGCTGGTGATTCTTCCAAGCCATAAACCCAGCCGTTAAAGCCACTACACCAACGACGGCAATGATTAGAGTTTTACCATACTCTTTCCACAATTTTTCCAACCGTTCATGCCTAATATCTTGTTCTACTTCTTCTAAAAATTCATCGAATTTATCAGCCATACTTAAAAAACCTCAAAATCTTGGTGTCATGGGGGGCAAAAAATTGATATAATAACGTACTATAGCAACACTTGCGCATTTTCAGTATAAAAAAGTTACCTGATTTATTGTTCACACCATAAAAAGAATGCCAAAATTCGGGGAAGACAAAAATGCAACAACTCCTTTCCTATACTCAGACAACTGAGACTGTTCGCATTACAGTGTATCCAGTTTACCTAGATGATCAATCTCTCCCAGAAAGTAATGAATTCTTATGGGCCTACCACATTCGTATTGAGAATCTAGGGGAAGAGCGCTTTCAATTAAGAAAACGATACTGGAAAATTACAGACAGCTTTGGAAGAATTCAAGAAGTCTGGGGAGATGGAGTTGTGGGAGAAGAACCATTTCTGAAGCCTGGAGATACTTTTGAATACACAAGCGGAACTCCATTGGCAACGCCTTCAGGAATTATGGTTGGTTTTTATGTTATGGAAAAAGAAAATGGCGATCGGTTTCAAGTTGAAGTCCCTGCTTTTTCGCTCGATAGTCCTTTCGAATCAACCTCTATTAATTAGCCTACTTTAAACTTAAGAGAGCATTATGCGTCCAACAAGAAAAGAAGCCGAAGAAGCAGTCCGCACGTTAATTTCATGGGCAGGAGACTCACCGAACCGCGAGGGGCTCAAGGAAACGCCTTCTAGAGTCGTCAAGGCCTTTGAAGAATACTTTAGCGGCTATGAAACAGACCCCGCCAACTATCTTGCCAAAACTTTTGAAGAAGTCGCTGGCTATGATGAAATTGTTCTGCTACGCGATATTCGTTTTGAATCTCATTGTGAACATCATCTCGCTCCAATCATTGGCGTTGTACATGTTGCATATCTTCCAAACAAACGCGTTGTTGGGATTAGCAAGCTTGCCAGAGTTGTTGAAATTTTTGCCAAACGTCTTCAAATTCAAGAAAAGATGACAGCAGAAATTGCTAATACGATCGATCGTATCCTTCAACCTCAAGGCGTGATTGTCGTCATAGAGGCTAATCATCATTGCATGACATCTAGGGGTATTAACAAACCAGGATCGAGCATGATAACCTGCCAAGTCACTGGGCTTTTAAAATCAGACAATAATCTGCGCAAAGAAATTATGAGCATGATCCAAAGCAAGAGCAGTTCTATACGTTAGTACCTCTTAAAGTCTTCCCTCTCACTGCTTTTTATTCCGGAAACACTCATTAAACGAGAACGATGATCAGCTGTAATTTCGTATCGGTCTGGCAAAATCATCCGAAGACGAGGAAGGTTCGAAATCATAATTCCTATATGAACAGCCGCCGATCCCTTAGAGCAACTCGCCAAAATAGTCTTTAATGCCTTAACATCCAAATTTTCATCGGCCCATAAAAATATATTTTGATTTTGAGTCTTTTGGTCAAGAAATTCCAAACCCTGCCCCGTTAAGCGATAGCCCTCTCCATCAGCCCTTAAAGCAGCACTGACAAAAACGGCTTTTCCAGGAATCAGTTTGTCCCTAATTTGTGCATAGGTTTCAGAAAAAAAAGCGACTTCATAAACTCCATCAGCATCTGAAAGCGAAACAAAAGCAAATTTCTGCCCCGTCTTAGAAGTTCGTTCTTGTTTTGAAAGAATAATACCAGCCAAGTTAACATTCGTTTGAGTTGAACTTGCCTTTCCGAGAAGATTTTGACTTTTTGTAAGGCCTAAGTTTGCTAAAACATCTCGATACATATCCAAAGGGTGTGCGCTTAAATAAAACCCAAGAGCATCAAATTCCTTTTGTAGTTTTTCGAGCATGTTCCATTCATCACAGGACGGAACAGTAATTGCTGTAGTCTTACCCTCTCCTTTGCCGCCTCCAAAAAGCAATGCTTGTTTGTTTTGCTTTTCCTGGCGTGTCAACTGCGCCTGTGCCAAAATCATATCGATTGCCATAAAGGTTTGCTGACGGTTTTTATGAATGCTATCTAATGCTCCGGCAGCAACTAGATTCTCTAACTGACGTTTATTCACAGCCCTTGGATCAAGGCGTGCCGCCAAGTCACTCAATGTCTTATAAGGGCCATTTGTTTTTCGTTCAAGAATCACAGTTTCCATCGCCTGAGCCCCAACGTTTTTTATAGCTGCCAAAGCGTAACGAACTGCGTTTCCTTCGACTGTATATTCAACGTCCGAACAATTTAAATCAGGGGGGAATAAGGGAATATTGGCCCGCTCAAGATCTTGTCTATAAACATTGATCTTATCTGTGTTGTGCATATCATAGGTCATGGTGGCTGCAAAAAACTCAAGCGGATAATTGGCCTTTAAGTACGCGGTTTGATAGGCAAGCAATGCATAAGGAGCCGAGTGCGATTTGTTAAATCCATAGCCTGCGAATTTTGCCATTTGATCAAAAATCTGACTTGCAACAGCAGGTTCAACGCCATTTTTAATAGCTCCTTCGGTAAATAACGCCCGCTGAGCATCCATTTCCGATTTGATTTTCTTACCCATAGCGCGCCTTAAAAGATCTGCGCTTCCTAAGGTATATCCACCCAAAACCTGAGCGATCTGCATAACCTGTTCTTGATAGACCATAACGCCATAAGTTGGCTGTAAAATTGGTTCAAGAGAGGGGTGCAAATAACTCACCTTTTCTTCACCGTGTTTACAGGCAAGATAACGTGGGATATCATCCATGGGCCCTGGACGGTATAAAGCCACAAGAGCAATAAGGTCTTCGAATCGATCTGGCTTTAATTTCCGTAAAACATCACGCATGCCGGCACTTTCCAACTGGAACACACCGACAACCTCAACTTTGCAAAGAAGTTCAAAGGTTTTTGGATCATCCAGGGGAATCGTTCCGATTTGAAAATCTATCCCCTTAGCACGAACCATTTGGCAACATTTTTCAATCACTGTCAAAGTTTTAAGACCTAAAAAGTCAAACTTTAAAAGTCCGGCGGCCTCAACGTATTTCATATTGAATTGAGTTGCCGGAAGAATTGACTTTTCGTCCTTATAAAGCGGCACTAAATCATGCAAAGGACGATCACCAATCACAACCCCCGCCGCATGGGTTGAAGCATGACGATAAAGCCCTTCTAGCTTCATGCCAATACTGATCAATCTTGCAACAGTTTCATCTTCTTGCCGCTGTTGATTTAACGCCGGTTCTAGCTCAAGGGCTTGTTCAAGAGTCACAGGATTTGCCGGGTTATTGGGGATCAATTTACTAATACGATCAACTTGCCCATAAGGCATCTGCAAAACACGCCCCACGTCCCTTAAAACCGCGCGTGCCTGTAATTTACCAAAGGTGATAATATGCGCAACTCGATCTTCCCCGTATTTACGCCGTACATATTGGATGACTTCATCACGCCGATCTTGGCAAAAGTCCACGTCAAAGTCCGGCATTGAAACACGTTCTGGATTTAAAAAACGCTCAAACAACAAGTTAAACCGAATAGGATCCATGTCGGTAATGGTTAAAACCCAAGCAACCAATGACCCTGCCCCAGAACCGCGTCCTGGTCCCACCGGAATTCCTTGGTCCTTTGCCCATTTTATAAAATCGGAAACCACCAAAAAATAACCGGGGAAGCCCATCCTTTCGATAATACCAAGCTCATACTCAAGACGCTTTAAGTAAGTCTCGAGCAAGTCAGCATGGGTTGATGCATCACTGTGGAGCGGATAAACTTCGTGTTCTAATCGTTTTTCCAATCCTGCTTTGGCTTGTAGACGGAGCTCTTCTGTTTCGCTGAGTCCTGATTCCGTTGGAAAAGGAGGAAGAATGGGTTTGTGTGGACGCGGCATAAAATGACACCGCTGCGCAATGATAACTGTATTTTGAACAGCTTCGGGTAAGTCCTGAAAGAGTTTTTTCATCTCATCACTTGATTTAAAGTAGTGATGTGGGGTTGCCTTACGCCTTGCGTCTTGACTGACGTAGCTGCCCTCAGCAACACATAAAAGGGCATCATGAGCCTCAAACATATCCGGTTTATCAAAAAACACGTCATTGGTTGCTACAAGGGGAATACTATGCTCTAAGGCAAGCTCAAGAAATTGGGGCTCTAGACGTTTTTGATCAGCAAGACCATGGCGCATCAATTCGATATAAAGGCGATCTTTAAAAATTTCTTGAAAGGTTTTTAAAAGCTGAACTGCTCTTTCCCGTTCCTGCGTTAACAGTAAACGACCAACTGGCCCCATATGTCCACCTGTTAAAGCAATCAAGCCTTCATTTTTTTCAGTAAGCTCGGTTAAGCTTAAATAAGGCCCTTCATTCCCTTCACCACGCAAATAAGAATGGCTAACCAGTTTCAATAAATTTAAATACCCTTCTTCGCTTTGCGCTAGCAATACAATCGGGGCAAAAGGAATCTTATCAGCAAATGAAAGATTGACCTGACAGCCAATGATCGGTTGAACTCCTTGCTCAGCGCAGGCCATCGCAATTTCAAGCGCGCCAAATAAATTGCTAGTATCCGTTATGCCAACAGCCGGCATTCCGTTGATTTTACACAATTTTGATATATTTTTCGTATGTATCGCCCCCTCTGCTAGGGAATAGGCACTATGCAGCCGAAGATGAATAAAAGGGAGATTTTGCATATCCTATATTTAAGATGATTCGCCCCTTTTAGCAAGACACTCTTTCGTTTCTCGCCTCACCAACCGATCTTGCTCTAGGACGTTTTCTAAGGTCGTCGGCCGGGTGAATTGAGTGCGTTCTAACATTTCCTCAATCACGTCTACAATATTCAAAAAAGTGATTTGAGACTTCAAAAAAGCCTCTACGGCAATTTCATTAGCCGCATTGAAAACAAGCTCTCTTCCCTCTAGAAGCGCTTGCCTTGCCAGACGCAACGCTGGAAAACGTTCAAGATCGACAGGGAAGAATGTCAGACTTCCAATCTCGGCCAAAGATAATCTTTTAACAGGTGTCGTTATACGATTCGGCCAAGCGAGACTATAGGCAATCGGCGTTCGCATATCAGGAGTCCCCAATTGCGCCAATACAGATCCATCATGATAGGTAACCATGGAATGGATGATAGATTGCGGATGAATGACCACATCTATTTGAGGTTCTGGGATATCAAACAAATAATGCGCCTCAATAAGCTCTAAACCTTTATTGACCAGAGTCGCACTATCAACCGTAATCTTAGCGCCCATATTCCAATTTGGGTGTTTTGTTGCTTGCTCTGGTGTAATTTCTGAAAGTTCATGAAGTTGTTTGTTTAAAAACATGCCGCCTGATGCTGTTAAAATGATTGTTTCAACAGATTTACGGTTATGATTTTCAAAGCATTGAAAAATAGCGCTATGTTCGGAGTCCACCGGCAATAAGGTCGCTCCGTATTCTTTGACGGCTGCTGTCATAAGAGACCCTGCAGCGACTAGAGATTCCTTATTAGCGAGCGCTACTGTTGTTCCTTGTTTGATTGCCGCTAAAGTCGGCAAAAGGCCTGCCGTGCCTAGGATTGAGGAAACAATCGTATCAGTCGGCATTTCAGCGGCCTCGACAATAGCAGCGTCACCAGCCGCAACCTGAATGTTTTCACCCGATAAGCCTTCCTTAAGATCCTTATAAAGCCTAGAGTCTTTGATGACTGCTAGCTGTGGTTTGAGCAGCAATGATTTTTGAACAAGATCTTGAACATTACTTCCACCTGTTAAGGCAACAACTTGAAAAGAATCTGAATGATGATGGAGCAAGTCAACCGTACTGCATCCAATGGATCCTGTTGCTCCAAGGACCGTAACCTTTTTTCTTGCCATTTTTTAGACCTCTACTGAATCCACCCCAAAAGGATAAAGATCCCTGCAACCAGACCAACTAAAAGCAAGCCATCCAAACGATCCAAAAGCCCGCCATGTCCTGGTATTAAACCACCAGCATCTTTTACGCCAAAGTGACGTTTGATGTAGGACTCTAGCAAATCACCCAAGTGAGCGGCAAGAGGAATTGCAAACAAAACAACAAAGAAAGATATGGTTAATAGAGATTCAACATGAAAGTATTGATTAAGGTAAATGCCCAAAGCTACAGCCCAAAGAATCCCACCAAAAAAACCAGACCATGTCTTGTTAGGGCTAATTTTTGGGGCTAATTTTGGCCCTTTTAGCATACGGCCCATAAAATAAGCCCCGGAATCCGTAGCCCAGATTAAAGAGAACATCCACAATAAAAAGAAACGATAATCCGTCCCATTGTGACTTAAAGCCATCAAGACAAAGGTTGGAATGCAAATATAAAAACATCCCGCTAAAAATAACAAAACGCGATGAAAAGGATGTGAACGCATTAACCACTGAAAACAAAAAAGAACAGACGCGACTATCAAGCTAAGATGTATCCAAATTGGCGCCTCTACATACAAGGTGAAAAGAGTCAGAATCGCCGCAACCGAGCATATAGGATGAAATACAGAAAGAATCGCCAACCTTGACCATTCACGAAGAAGGCCTATCAACACGACAGTACCCAGAATATCAAAATAGGGAAAGCCTACGTAGATCGCCGTTACAGTAAATAAAATGCCAAAAAAGCCACTTAAAGTTCGAATCCAAATTTCGTTAATTTTTTTATGAGGAAGTATACAATCCATAGCGCCTGCTTCTTTGCTGGTATTCATAAATTGCTTTTTCAAAACCATCTTCACTAAAATCTGGCCATAAATTGGGCACGAAAACAAACTCTGCATACGCCATTTGCCACAGTAAGAAATTACTGATGCGTTGTTCACCACTTGTTCTGATCAAAAGATCAGGGTCTGGAAAATCAGCTGTATCTAGGTTTTTTGAAATATCTTCGGTTGTAATCTCTGATGGATCTAAATCCCCTGCCTTTACTTTCTGAGCCAATTTTTTAAAGGTACGCACAATTTCATCACGACTACCGTAGCTGAGAGCCAACACAACAGTAATCGTCGTATTGTTTTTTGTTTTTTCCTCGGTTTCGGCAATAAGTTCTTGAATATCTTTTGCAAAAAGAGTCCGATCACCAATAACCTGAATACGGACACCTTTATCCATTAACGCTTTGAGCTCGTTGCGCAAATACCAACGCAATAAACCCATAAAATCATCAACCCAACTTTTTTCTCTAAGCCAATTTTCTGAGGAAAAAGTGTAAAGCGTCAGGTACTTAATCCCCATTTTAGAAGCACATTCGGTAATTTTTCTGGCCATTTCAGCGCCCGCCTTATGACCTGCAATGGTTGGAAGGTTCCGAGATTTTGCCCATCTACCATTGCCATCCATAATAATAGCAACGTGCGTTGGTATAGCAGAAGAAAGTAAGGTCTCAGGCAAAGGCATGCATACACTTTGATAAAATTATGCGTCGATCAAAGCCTAAATTATACTTAAGCGTCAAGAAATAAATCACTAGACCTTTAGCAAGAACATGAAGGGTGCGACACAAATACACTGCCGACCGAACGATCAGACTGTAGAAAAGAAAGGTGATTTGCATTTTTATTAAAAACTGTATCAATTTATTTTTTTTAAGTATGATCAGTTTCAATGTTAAAAAATAATGTCACTTAGATCTTGAGCGCTTTAAATATGATTTTATGTTCAAATGAAAAAAACCATCCCTCTCTTCCAACAAAAGAACTGATGTCATTATGGAAAATCCTACAGCAGCACTACCGAACACCTGAACAAGAAGCCATTCAATCCCTTTTAATGAAAGCGCCGTTTTCCGAAGAGCAAGCGTTGCGAATAGAAGCCTTTACTATTCAACTGATTGAAGGTGTCCGTGGTCAAAAACCAAAAGCCTTAAGCATTGAAAATTTCCTCCAGACCCATCAGCTTAGCAGTCAAGAAGGTCTTGCGATGATGTGTTTGGCCGAGGCTTTGTTACGCATTCCAGACTCAAAAACAAAAACAAAGTTTATTCGCGATAAATTAGGGTCAAGTGAGTGGAATAGTCAAGACGAAGACAATTTCTTGGCCAAGATTACCAATCTGGGGCTTTTGACCACAAGCAAAGTTTTAAATTGGGGAATAAACTCTAAAAATCTATTTTCGGTTATTCCCTCGTTGATTCGTCGCTTTGGTGAGCCGTTGATTCGTCAGATTATGACTCAAGCTATGAAAATCATGGGCCACCAATTTGTCATGGGCGAAACCATCGAAAAAGCCATTGATCGGGCTGGAGAAGATCAGAAAAAAGGATATAGACATTCGTTTGATATGCTGGGCGAAGGTGCGCGAACAGAGAAAGATGCAAATCGATATTATGATGCTTACCTAAAGGCTGTCATTGCCATTGGGGGAGCTGCTCCTAAAAAATCATCCGTTTTTGAAATGCCCAGTTTATCGGTAAAATTATCAGCTTTGCACCCGCGCTATGAAATTGCCAAACGGGAACGAGTCTTAAAACAATTAGCACCAAAGGTTATTGAACTAGCTAAAAAAGCATCAGAATTTAATGTTGGACTGACTATTGATGCAGAAGAATCAGAACGCCTTACGCTTTCCCTTGAAATTGCTCAAGAAGTCTTAGCGCATCCAGACCTTAAGAATTGGAACGGTTTAGGACTTGCCGTGCAAGCATACCAAAAACGCGCACCTTACGTTATTGATTGGCTAACGAAACTTGCGCAGCATCATGGTAAACGTATTAACATTCGCCTCGTAAAAGGAGCGTATTGGGATTCAGAGATCAAACGTACCCAAGAGCAAGGCTTAAAAGATTACCCTGTCTATACTCAAAAACCATATACGGATGTTTCTTACATCTATTGCGCAGCAAAAATGCTAGAGTCCGCTGAGTGGATCTATCCTCAATTTGCAACGCATAATGCCTATACTTTAAGTGCTATTTATGAAATCGCTAAGGCCAAAAGCATCACCGATTATGAATTCCAACGTCTCCACGGCATGGGTGAAAGCCTTTACCATCAAATCACTGAAAATACTGAGTATGGAATCCCTTGTCGTATTTATGCTCCTGTTGGTGAACATAGAGATCTTTTGAGTTACTTAGTTAGACGTTTGCTTGAAAATGGCGCAAACAGTTCCTTTGTGAATCAAATTCATGACACAAAACGCTCCTCTTCTTCGCTTGCTGCAAACCCATTTCAAGAAGCAGCAAAACTTGAAGGAAAATCGCATCCTCAGATCCCTATTCCAAAAGCTCTATTATCGCCTGAACGTAATAATTCTGATGGCGTTGATTTATCGGATGAAATTGCAATAGAAAATTTAAATCTAGAACTTTCCCATTTACCGCAAATTCTTCAAGATATTCCTTTAGCCAGTGAATCAACTCTTTATAATGCCGTTGAAATAGCAAACTCTCATTTTGAAAAATGGAACAAAACTTCTCCCGAAGAAAGAGCCCAGTGCCTTGAGCACTTAGGAAATATTATTCAGCATCATATGGTTCCGTTTATCCATCTGCTTATTATAGAAGGTAAAAAGACCATAAATGATGCAGTGTCTGAAGTCAGAGAAGCCGTTGATTTTTGCTATTATTACGCGCAGCAAGTTCGTCATTACCAAGGTCAGCCCTTAGTTCTGCCAGGACCAACGGGGGAATTAAATCAACTTTCTTATCACGGACGCGGCGTTTTTGCCTGCATCAGTCCCTGGAACTTTCCATTGGCTATTTTTATAGGTCAAATTGCTGCCGCAATAGGAACAGGGAATTGCGTTATTGCTAAACCGGCCGCATCCACGCCTCATATAGCACAAATGGCTATCAACCTAGCTTATAAGGCTGGTATTCCAAAGGGCGTTTTACAGCTGTTAATAACATCCGGCAGCCAATTTTCAGATATTATCATCAAAGATAGTCGTATAGCTGGCGTTGTCTTCACTGGATCTAATGAAACTGCTCATGCTATTAACTTGACGCTAGCGACAAGAAAAGGCCCAATTGTTCCGTTAATCGCTGAAACTGGCGGAATTAACGCAATGATCGTTGATTCATCAGCCCTTCCTGAACAAGTGGTAAAAGACGTAATCAGTTCAGCTTTCCAAAGCGCAGGACAACGATGTTCGGCGTTACGATTATTATTAGTCCAGGACGATATCGCCGATACCTTGTTAGAGATGTTAAAGGGAGCCATGGAAGAACTTGTCGTCGGCAATCCAGAGCTTCTTTCAACCGATATTGGCCCTGTCATCGATAAAGACGCAAAACAAGGTTTATTAGAATACTTAGATGAACTGGGACAAAGCCCTGCTCAGGCAAGACTTTTATACAAATGTGAACTGTCTGAATCATTGAATGAGGAAAATTTTATTGCCCCTCAGGTTTGGCAATTATCTTCTGTTCATGATTTATCGCAAGAAGTCTTTGGTCCGATTTTACATATTGTCAGGTACAAAGGCGAATATTTGGACCGAGTTTTGGATGATATCAATTCTCTTGGATACGGCCTGACAATGGGAATTCACAGTCGTCTAGAATCCACAATTCAGCAAGTCTATGCGCGTGCGAAAGTCGGCAATTTATATGTAAACCGCAACATGATTGGCGCTGTTGTTGGCGTTCAACCCTTTGGCGGTGAAGGCCTGTCTGGAACCGGCCCAAAAGCCGGCGGTCCTAATTATTTGTTGCGTTTTATGACTGAACGCACCTTTACCCAAGATACAACCGCAGCCGGCGGCAATGCATCTTTATTAGCGATCGTATAATTCATTTAATAAGGAGACGTTTATGAAAAATAGAGTATTGGTTCTAGTGTTCTTAAGTTTGTTATGGGTAGGAATGGCAGAGGCTGCTGTAGATAAAGAGGAATTGAGAACACTGCTAACGAGATATCCGCTTACAGCCAGCAGTTCTTTAGGTGATCAGCTTGGTTTATTGGGCGCAAGGCCACAATATTTTAAAGACCGTGCAAAACAGATCATTCCTTTTAAAGAAGTCTCCATAGGACATCCCTCTCCAAAAGCGGCAGCAGGATGTTCTTCAGACGAAGAATTAGAGGAGGATTTGTCATCGCGTTCTCCTGTAACAGTCGAAATGGCACCCGAGATTCTTCCCTATGATGAAGAGGAAATGGTTTCACGCATTGCAAGCCTTTGCTACCCCACTGCTGCCGCCCACTATGAGGCAGGAATCAGAGCACTTTTTGCAAGTGGGAAGCCTCCTAAACATGATGCAAGGCACCTTACTGAAGGACTACAATGTCTGGCGAGTAAAATGCTATTTGCAAGCGCCTTGGTAGAAAAAGCAGGGATTGAGGAAGAAATTGGAGAAAGCCTTCAAATGGCTGCGATAAATCAGGTATTAAAATTCCACAGAACAACACTGACTGAGCAAAGTCCAACTTTAGCATCCACAATTCCGGCCAGCATACCTGGATGTCCGGCATGCTTAGCGCTTCCAAATTTACCAAAGTCATGAGTTTTTTTAAAATTTTTACCAAATGTTTACCTATAAACCTTCATAGTTAGAATTATAGGCACTTAAGCTTGTAAAGTTTGTGTGTTCTTTTAATTCTAACTAGTGGATTATATGATATTACTTATCGATAATTATGACTCATTTGTGTATAACCTGGCACGCTATGGGCAAGAGTTAGGGCATGAAGTTGCTGTGTACCGCAATGATTGTCTAACGCTAAAACAGATTGAAAAACTAAAGCCTGATCAGATTGTGATTTCACCTGGTCCTTGCACACCGGATGAAGCTGGTGTATCTAACCAAATAGCTCAATATTTTGGGGGAAAAATTCCTATTTTGGGAGTCTGTTTAGGGCATCAATGCATTGGAAAATCTTTTGGTGGCGATGTTATTAGGGCCCAAAATCCTATGCATGGCAAAACAAGCATGATTATACATAAAGCAACCGGTATTTTCCGTGATTTGCCGGATCCTCTTAAGGTGACTCGGTATCATTCACTGGTGGTTTCAAATGATAATCTACCGGCTTGTTTGGAAGTAACAGCGACTAGCATAGATGATGAAATTATGGCTTTTTCCCATAAAGAACTGCCAATTGTGGGTGTTCAATTTCATCCTGAAGCAATTTTAACGCATTACGGTTATGATATATTAAGGAATTTCTTAAATGGTGATTATCGTTAATGCATGTGCTTTTAAATGGCGAGCTTATTTCAAAGGAAGCTGCAACAATATCTCCCTTTGATCGAGGATTTTTATTAGGCGACGGTGTTTTTACAACTCTTTTAGCCAATCAGGGGCAACTTGAATGCTTTGAGGCGCATTTAAAACGCTTAAAACAATCTACCAAAATCTTTTTCCTTCCTGAGCCACCACTTGATCTTCAATCTCAAATTCTAAAACTTCTTGAAATTAATCAATTAACCCAAGGACTTGCAGCTGTTCGCATTACAATCACCAGAGGGATTGGAGAACGAGGCATAGCCCCTTTAAAAACAATGTCTCCTACAATTTTTATAACAACCGATCCTTACGAAAGACCTAAATCCCCCTTAAAGGTGATGATTTCTTCGATAAAACGCGATAAGATGTATCCATTATCTCAGATCAAACATCTCGGTTATCAACTTTCTATCTTAGCGAGACTGGAAGCCCTAGAAAAAAGATTTGATGACGCCTTGATGCTCAATTCATCCGACAACCTTGTATGTAGTACAGCAGGAAATCTATTTTTAGTCACTCACGGAAAAATATTGACCCCGCCCATAACGGATGGTGCTCTTCCGGGGATTATGCGTGGGAAAATAATCCGGCAGCATAAAGATGTAAAGATTCAATCGTTAACAATAAGAGATCTAGAAAACGCTGAAGCCGTTTTTATTACTAACAGCTTAATTGGCACACAAATAATTACTTCTGTGGAGGGTAAGATATTAAACACAAAACCTAATTTTAATATTCTAATAAAGGCATTAAAATAGTTAACGTTTCCTTATGCTATTGAAAGAATATCTAATTTTCTTAATCTTAGGAATATTATTTCCTTGGAATTTTTTGTATTTATGAATATAAATATCCCATTCGATGATTCTTTAGGAATCAACAGAAAATAGAGGGCAGTTTTCCCCTAAATTACTTAAGGTTCAGAATAATAATTATTAAAGCAATGTCACATTTATATACTCAGCTCTCTTTCGTATCCTTCAAAACTTCGAAGGATCACCCATCAATGTTTGTCTTGCAAAAAAGAACATCATGAATCCCTTTCTAAGAAATAAATCAAGCTCTTCTTGGGCGCTTATGGGTGGGCATGTAATAGAGTGTTTTGATAACACTCTTTATGGGTTCTTTGCGGTTATTCTGGCTCCACTCTTTTTCCCGTCCACTTCATATGCCGTACAAATCCTGGGGTCTTATGGCGCGTTCGCTGCAGGTTTTTTAGCGCGCCCTGTTGGGGCTATTATATTTGGCGGAGTAGGCGATAAAACAGGAAGAAGAAAGCCGCTTCTATACACAATGGGCTTTGTAGGCATCCCAACTATTGGTATTGGCTTATTACCTTCGTATGAAACTATTGGAATCATGGCTCCTATTCTTTTGATACTCTGTCGTCTGCTACAGGGACTCTTTATGGGTGGTGAATTTGCGGGAGTTAACATCTATTTACTCGAAGGACAGCAGAAAAAAAGCCTTGGAACAAATACAGGCTATCTGATTTCTTCTGGCATTTTTGGCGCCATCTTAGCCACCGGATTTGGGGCCATGATAACCATGGATTTTATACCCGATTGGGGATGGAGAGTTCCATTCTTGCTGGGTGGATTATCCGCATTTTGCGTCTATTTGTTCAGAAAAAAAGTCTCAGAAACTCAGGATTTTATCAAAGAGAATGTCAGTCAATCTATGCTTGCCTCTCCATGGAAAGAAGTTTTGTTAAAACATAAATTTGTCTTGGGCGTTTCATGCCTAGCCACAGGCCTTACAATTATGCCCTTGTATCTTGCTACCATTTTTGGCAACAGGCTATTTAAAGAAATAGGATTTAGTCAATCTGAGAGTATGTTTTTAAATATGTTTGCTATGTTTTTAGATGCCGTTTTTGTAACTGTTTGTGGAAAAATGGCTGACAGAGTAGGGTTTAAAAAGCAGACAATTTTGGGAGCTATTGTTATCATGGTGATTGCTCTCCCCTCATTCGTTTTAGTTCTGCCGTCTAATATCTCGACACTCAACATTTATTTTTATATCTTTATTCTGGCCTCTTTTGGTTGTGTGATTAACGGTTCCACGTTTCCATATGTGGGGCGCCTGTTTCCAATTCGTTGCCGATATACAGGGCTTGCCTTAAGTATTACTGTTGGTCATGCGCTCTTGGGAGGAACAACTCCTTTAATTGCCTCATTTTTGACAGACTTCATGGGCACCCGCCTTGCTCCGGCTTTTTGGTTAATGTTTATTGCTGGCCTTACAGCAATTGGGATATTCTATACGAATCCTTTGATTCAAGAAAATGATAAGGATTAGTTAGACATTATGGCCCCCTTTGATCAAGTCGAAGGGAAACTTGAGTCTAGGATCTAAGAAAAAGATAATACTTATGAGGTTCTTTAAGAACGAATTCGCGCTAAAAGATTTCGAATGCTCTTTATTAATTTGAAATCTGGTATAAATTCTGAAAATTATTCCCTTCTATATGGCGTTTCTTTTAAGAAGATGCTAACGTTCATTTATCGTATTTTTGAGTATAAAAGTTGGGGCATTTTTAGTGAATTGGATTATTGACTATTTCGTTCCGTTTGTTGTTGTATTAACAATTTTGGTTTTTGTTCACGAATTAGGGCATTTTCTAATTGCAAGACGAAATAAAGTGAAAGTCACAACTTTTTCTATAGGCTTTGGACCCGAACTGTTTGGATGGACTGATTCACAGGGAACTCGTTGGTGTTTTAGCCTTATTCCTCTGGGTGGTTATGTAAAGATGCTGGGTGATGCGGATGCTAGCAGCGCAAGAGCCGATGAATCTGTCCAAAGTTTCACCGAGGAAGAAAAGCAGCAAACTCTTCACAGTAAAACGCCCCTTCAACGCATCGCTGTATCTATTGCGGGGCCTGTTGCAAATTATATTCTAGCAATCGTCCTTCTAACCGCTTTAATTGCCGTTAAGGGAATGCCGGTTCTTCCTGCCACAGTCGGAAAAGTGGAGCCTGAAATGCTTGCCCATCAAGCTGGAATTATCTCAGGAGATAAAATCTTAAGAATCAACAAAACTAATGTTGAGGATTTTGATCAATTGCGAGCTTTGATCAAAGAAAATATAGGCAGAGATGTACAAATTGAGCTCAATAGAAATGGGGAAACTCTTCACAAAAATTTTGCGCTTTACACAGTAAACGCCTCCACTGGGGAAAAAGAACCTATAGCAAAATTAGGTATCGCGCCAGGTGACCCTTTGTATGTAAAACAAAATCCTATAACTGCATTTGCCTATGCCGGTGCTTTTTGCTGGAAAATGTCTGTCGATACCCTTAAAGGCATTGGTTCTATGATTACTGCTAAAAAAGGCTCTGGAGAAATCGGAGGAATCTTGTCTATAGGAGATATGGCCGCTCAAAGTACAAAAAATGGCCTTCCGACTGTTTTATTTTTCATGGCAATTTTATCTATTAATTTAGGCCTTATTAATCTTCTTCCTATTCCTGTTCTGGATGGTGGCCATATCCTTTTGAGCGCCATTGAATGGGTAAGAGGAAAACCGCTTGGCCAAAAAATACAAGAATACATCTTTTTAACTGGATTTCTTATTGTCATTGGGACTATGTTGTTTGCGACATGGAATGATTTAATGCGATATAAAATTTTTCAAATAATAAAAAATTGGTTCTAGGCTATGCATAAAAGAGTTATTTTATTTTCTATTCTATTTTGGACGACGCACTGCTTAGCCGAAATCACGGCAATAGAACCAAAAACTGCTCAGAGTCAATCTATTGGATTGACACCCGTTCAACCTTCTTCATCTTTAAAAGATGGAGGTACACTGGGTCCAACACAAGTGATCGATGCAAAACCAGCTGAAAATCAACCAATTGAGTCAAAGGCTGTTCAGCCCCAACAGCCTTTAACTAATATCAAGCAGCCAAGCCAGGCGCAAACCGAAGCCACAATAAAAGAGATCAAAATTATTGGGAATCAGCGTATTGAATCAGAAACCATTTATTCCTATCTCCCTTTAAAAGTTGGCGAGAAATTTGATCATGCAAAGATGGATCAAGGGTTAAAAGATCTTTTTGCTACTGGTTACTTTACTGATGTTCATGTAAGGCAAGAAAAAGATGCTTTAGTCATTGTTGTTGAAGAAAATCCCATTATCAATCGAGTTGCTTATGAGGGGAACAATAAGCTAAAAGATGATATTATCCATCAAGAAGTCAAGCTGCGTCCTCGTGAAGTGCTATCTAGAACACGTATTCAAGAAGCTCAACAGCGTATCTTGGAAATATACAGACGTATGGGGCGATTCGGAGCCAAGGTTGACCCTAAAATAATTAAGCTTCCTGAGAACCGAGTTGATTTAGTTTTTGAAATTAACGAAGGAACTGTTACCTATGTTCGTAAAGTTAACTTTATTGGAAACAAACATTTCGCAAGTTCCAAGTTAGAAGAGCAACTTTTGACCAAGAAAGCTCGTTGGTATCGCTTCTTTGCTGTGGATGATGTGTATGATCCAGATCGTTTTATAGGTGATCAACAAGCCATTCGCAAGTTTTACTATGATAATGGTTATCCAGATTTCCGCATACTTTCAGCTGTTGCTGAGTTAAGTACCGACCAAAAAGATTTCTTCCTAACATTTACAATTGAGGAAGGCTCACTTTATCACTTTGGTAAGATTGATGTTATCTCTCATATCCCTTCCGTAAAAGCAGACAACTTAAAAGACAAAATACAATTCCATGAAAATGATGTCTTCAGTGGTAGGCTTATTGAAAAAACCGTAAATACCATCACTGAGGCGGTTGGAACGCAGGGATATGCATTCGTCTCTATTGAACCCAAGATTGAAAAAAATAGAGAGAATAAAACGGCAAACATCACTTTTGAGATCAAAGAAGGTCCTAGAGTTTATATTGAAAAAATTGTTATTGTTGGAAACGATAGAACAAGAGACGAAGTTATCCGCCGCGAACTGCCGCTTCATGAAGGGGATGCTTACAACTCAGCAAAAATCAAACAATCAGAGAGAAACCTAAAAGATTTACAATACTTTAAAACAGTGAACGTAGAAACTGAACAAGGCACGGCTCCCGATCAAGCTCGTTTGATTGTGAAAGTTGAAGAACAGCCAACAGGTGAGCTTGGGTTAGCTGGTGGATATTCAACCATGGATGGGCCGCTCGCTAACATTCGTGTTGTTGAGCGTAACTTTAGAGGAACAGGACAAGTTCTCCATTCTGATTTGACAATTGCAAAGAAACGTCAAGACTTTGATGTGGGAATTATCGAACCTTACTTCTTAGATAGACGCCTACAAGCAAGTGCGGATTTGTTCAGCATAAGATCTACGCGCTTTAGTGCTTATCATCAGGTTACAAAGGGTGTAAATTTAGGATTGGGTTATCGCTTAAGTGACCACTGGGGACAAGGCTGGACTTATGGTATTCGTCAAGATCATGTGGGGCACATTTCTCCCTTAGCTTCTTCGATTATCCGTCAGCAAGCTGGAAATTCTCTTATTTCTTCGTTAACACATAGCCTTTCTTACGATAGAAGGGATAGCCGGGTTAATCCAACGTCAGGTTATCTTCTTACCTTATCAAATACTTTTGCAGGCCTTGGAGGAACTGTTGGTTATTTAAGACATGACCTAGGCGCAAGTTGGTATCATCCTGTTATAGAAGATGTTGTTTTGGGCTTAAAAGGAAATACAGGACTTATTCAAAAGACACAAAAACCCATTCGCGTCGTCGACAGTATTATGCTGGGTGGTGACTCTCTTCGTGGATTTGAATACGGTGGACTTGGACCACGTGATATGGCAACAGGAGACTCTCTCGGTGGTACCAGATACTGGACATCAACAGCTGAAATGATGTTTCCAATCGGACTTCCAACAGAGTTTGGAGTAAAGGGTGCCGTCTTCACTGATGCAGGTACAACCTGGAAGCCAGGCCAAACATCAAGTACTGTCGTTGACAATAAGTCCCTTAGAAGCTCTGCCGGCTTCGGTATCGCATGGACCTCTCCTTTTGGTCCTTTGCGCATTGACTATGCAATTCCAATTAGAAAACAAAAAAGTGACCGCGTACAAAGAATTCTATTTGGATTCTCTACACGCTTTTAGGAAGATATTTTGAACAATCAATTAACCAAAATTCTTTTTATTATTGGTTTCCTGGTCATTGCTGGACTGGTTGTAACTTATTTTTTTGTAAAAAAGCCTTCTGTTGAAGCGGGAATCTCAAGAGTTGCAATAATTGACAGTGTCCGTATAAAAACTCAGTCGCTTCCATTCATAAAGGTTCGTCAATTGCTTGAAGAGCAACATGCGACGGCACAAAAAGAGATTTTGGAACAAGAATCAGTTATACGAGAGCAATATGAAGAATTAAAAAAAAACTCAGTACCCAATTCTGAAAAACAAAAAACGAAACAAGTTCTAGACAAAAAGGTAGCTGAGCTACAGCAAAGTGTTCAAAAAAGGCAAGAAAAACTTACAAAGCAGTTTTCGTTTTTAACTGAAAATCTCGAAACCAAACTAAATGAAATCATTAAAGAAATCGCGAGAGAATTTGGTTTTAATCTTGTTTTAAATACAACCATTCAAGAAACGCATGCTATTCTCTATGCTGAACCCTCATTGGATGTTACGGATGAAGTCATTAAACGGCTAGATCATAAACTTCCAAATCTCGCATTGCCAACCCTTGAAGGTTGATACTATGACTGATTCTCGCTTTTTTAAAAAATTCGGCCCTTTTACTCTTGCTCAAATTTGTAATCAAACAAAAATACAAATTCCAGAAAACGCAGATCCGTCAACAGAATTTGACAACGTCTGTTTTTTAGATGAAGCCACATCGAAAGATATTAGCTCCTATCATCACACTAAATATCTTTCAAGCCTTCAAAAAACAAAGGCTGGGATTTGTTTTATAACGCCTGATGCCCTTAAATATGTACCCTCAAATACAATAGCCTTGGTAACAAAAAATCCTTATAGATGTTTTGGGATAGTTGCTACAATGTTTTACCCCCCTACATCAGCGGCTGATTCTATTTCGCCCCTTGCTTCAATTCATCCAAGCGCAAACATCGGCAATAATTGCACTATTCATCCTTTTGCAGTTATTGAAGAAAATACCGTCATTGGTGACAACTCTATAATTGGTCCCCATGTTGTTATTAAAGCTGGGACAATCCTTGGGCAAAAATGTATAATTGAATCTCATGTTGTCATCAGTCATGCTTTGATAGGAGATCTGGTCTACATGAAACCGGGAGCACGTATTGGGCAGCCGGGATTCGGTTTTCATATGGATGCTCTGGGGCACTTTAATATACCCCAATTAGGTCGCGTTATTGTTGGAAATGATGTACAAATAGGATCAAACACAACGATTGATCGTGGCAGTTTGACCGATACAAAAATTGGAAATGGTGTTCGCATCGATAATCTTGTTCAAATTGCACATAACGTTGAAGTCGGAGACAATAGCGTTCTTGTTGCTCAGGCAGGGATTGCCGGAAGTACAAAACTCGGTCGATTTGTCATAGTTGCCGGTCAAGTTGGAATTTCTGGCCATCTAACTGTCGGAGATGGTGTAAAAATTGCAGCTCAAAGCGGCATAATGAGAGACGTCGAAAAGGGAGAAATAATCGCCGGATCGCCGGCCATTCCGGTTCGTGACTGGCATAAGCAAACAATCGCTTTACAAAGACTCATAAAAGGAAAATAGAATGTCTAACTCAGTGGTCACTACAAATATCATAACTCACAATTTTGAAGCCAATTCACACGAAGGTCTCGAAATTGAGATCGAAGAGATTATGCAGCTGATCCCTCATCGTTATCCTTTTTTATTGATAGATAGAATTGTTGACGTTAAGCCCGGTCATAGCGCTGTGGGAATCAAAAATGTTTCCATAAATGAATGGTATTTCCAAGGACATTTTCCAAGCCATCCAATTTTACCCGGCGTGCTTATTATAGAAGCAATGGCTCAAACAGCCGGGGCTTTGGTTATAAAAAGCCTACTCATGCAAAAGGGAGCAGGTTCTGTTGCTACCCCTTCTGAGGATAAGCTGGTTTACTTTATGTCTGTTGAAGAAGCAAAATTCCGAAAACCAGTTGTTCCTGGTGATGTTTTGCGTCTAAAGGTTGTAAAAGAACGCAATCGCGGACAAGTATGGAAATTTAGAGGCGAAGCTTGGGTTGGTGACACAATGACAGATGAAGCTGTCTTTACTGCGATGATCGTTGACAAATAAACAAATGACCATGTCTAACTTACCACAGAAAAAACAATCTCTTATGATTCATTCAACTGCACAAATCCATCCGACTGCTATTATTGAAGAAGGAGCCGTGATAGAAGAAAATGTCGTTATTGGGCCTTATTGTTGCATTGGGCATCAAGCAAAACTTAAAGCAAATGTTCATCTTATTTCCCATGTTTCCATATCAGGCGATATTACGATTGGTGAACGCACCAAGGTTTACCCTTTTGCCTCATTAGGACATCCTCCCCAAGATTTAAAATACAAAGGCGAAGCTTCAAAAACCCTTATTGGCAGCGATACAACCATCCGCGAGTATGTAACGATTCAGCCTGGAACTGTAGGCGATAAGATGCTTACCAAAGTAGGAAATCACTGCTTGTTAATGGTTGGTTCTCATGTGGCACACGATTGCATCGTTGGAAATCATGTTATTATGGCAAATAATGCCACGTTGGCAGGACATGTCGAAATTGAAGATTATGTTATTGTTGGCGGCCTGTCAGCAGTTCGGCAATTTGTAAGGATTGGAGCTCATGCAATTATCGGCGGAATGTCAGGTGTTGAGAAAGACGTCATACCCTATGGTATGGTCAAGGGAGAAAGAGCCTATCTAAACGGCCTTAACTTAGTCGGACTTAAAAGGCATGGCTTCTCTACAGAGACCATTCACCAGCTTATGAATGTTTACCAAAATCTTTTTGAACAACATCAAGATGCCCCATTATCCGAACGCATACAAATGGTAAAATCGAATGCAAGCAATGACTTAACGTTAAAAAGTTTACTTGATTTTATCCAAGCGGAATCCAAAGTTTCTTTATGTCTACCAAAGTAAAGTTATAAGATGATCGGATTTGTAAGCGATTATTATTTATGGATAAAAGCTTTTCATGTCATTTTTGTGACTTGCTGGATGGCAGGAATCTTTTATTTACCTAGATTGTTTGTCTATCATGTTGAAACAAATCATTCAGAAACAAAAAAAACTTTTGAGATAATGGAAAGAAAATTGTATCGCGGCATTATGACGCCTTCTATGTATCTATCTGTTATTCTGGGAGGATTGCTTCTATTCATCCCGGGAACCTTATCAAGCGGATATATTCACTTAAAAATCCTTTGCGTTTTTTTGCTAATTATGTTTCAATTCTACTTAAATCATTGCCGCTTACAGTTGGCGCAAGGTAAAAACTCAAAAACTTCTCGTTTTTTTCGAATAATCAACGAATTACCAATAGTTCTTTTAATCATAATTGTCGTTTGTGTCATTGTTAAACCCTTCTAATTCTCATTAACCTTAAAGACCCCCTCAGGAAATATACATCATGAATTTGCAAGAACTAAAACGCAAATCCCCTGCCGAATTACTTACATTTGCAGAAGAGCACGAAATTGAAAACGCAAGCTCTCTTCGCAAGCAAGATCTTATGTTTGCCATTTTGAAAAAATTGGCTGAAAAAGATATGCCCATTTTTGGTGATGGGGTTATCGAAATTTTGCAAGATGGATTTGGATTTTTAAGATCACCTGAATCGAATTATCTGCCTGGTCCTGACGATATTTATGTATCACCCAGCCAAGTCCGTCGTTTTGGTCTTCGCACCGGCGATACAGTTGAAGGGCAAATTAGAGCCCCCAAAGATGGAGAAAGATATTTTGCTTTATTAAAGGTTAATAAAATTAATTTCGAAGACCCTGAAAACATTAAATACCGCATTAATTTTGATAACTTAACGCCATTATATCCTGATGAAAAACTCAAATTAGAAATTGAGAATGATCAAACAGGAAAAGACAACACCCAAAGAATTATTGATTTGGTTTCCCCTCTCGGCAAAGGCCAACGTGCTTTATTAGTAGCGCCGCCTCGTACAGGTAAAACGGTTATGCTGCAAAACATTGCTCATTCCATTACAACCAATCACCCGGAAATTTATCTGATTGTCCTTTTAATTGATGAGCGCCCTGAAGAAGTCACTGATATGGCGCGTTCCGTTAAAGGAGAAGTCGTCAGCTCTACTTTTGATGAACCAGCTTCCCGCCACGTTCAGGTCGCTGAAATGGTTATTGAAAAAGCAAAGCGATTGGTTGAACAAAAACGTGACGTTGTGATTCTTTTAGACTCAATTACCCGCCTTGCCCGTGCCTATAATACAGTGGTTCCGTCATCTGGAAAGGTTTTAACAGGCGGCGTTGATGCCAATGCCCTGCAACGACCAAAGCGTTTTTTTGGTGCAGCTCGTAATATCGAAGAAGGCGGATCTTTGACCATTATTGCTTCGGCTTTGATTGATACAGGATCCCGTATGGACGAAGTTATCTTTGAAGAATTCAAAGGAACAGGTAACTCTGAAATCGTTATGGACCGTAAACTTTCTGATAAACGTGTCTTCCCAGCCATTGATATTAATAAATCAGGAACACGCAAAGAAGAACTATTGATTACTGATAAATCAGAGCTTTCAAAAATGTGGGTCTTAAGACGTATTCTGAACCCTATGGGTACAACGGAATCAATGGAATTCTTACTTGATAAAATGAAGTACAGCAAAACAAATGCTGATTTCTTCCAAACAATGAATTCTTAATAAGGTCTGAGATTTATGAGCCGATACCAGTTCAAGATCGGCTCAAGATTAATTTTTTCCACTCGTTTGAACGATAGCGAAGGAAAAAAGCAATAAGATTCGCGGCGCCATAAATCGTGCAAAGTCCCCACGCTGTGGAAGAATGAACATGAAAATAGTGAACCGCAACATAAATGGGCAAAATTGCAAAAAGCCAAGCCGCTGAGGCATTCATAAACATAATAAAACGTGTGTCGCCGCCTGCTGTTAAGATTCCACTCAGGATCCAAACGATTCCATCAAAAATAAAATAAACCCAAACCAACCTTAAAACAGCCACACATTCGCTATAAAGAGGCAAAGTTGGATCTTGAACGCCTGGTAAAAACTGACAAATTATTATACTGGGGTAAAAAATCAACGGGATTGAAAACAGAAAAATAAAAACAAGATGCATCATGCAACCCGATTTAAAGAGCGCTTGAATCAGATGATCCTTTCTTGCGCCAATCAAATTTGAAGCAATTGCAATGACTCCTTTTTGTATTCCTTCGGTAACAAATGCGAAGAAAACAAGCATACTATTTCCAACTGTTTGAATGGTTACATAATCCAAATTAACAGTAGCTGCGATTCGAAATAATGTTGCCCAAGCAGCAATTTCTATCATGTGACTTATAGAGGAAGGCGTTCCAACCTTTAAACAATCCCAGAATAATGTAGAATTAAATTGATAGTTGCCAGTTTTAAAATGTTTTCGATTATATTTATTTAAAAAGACACTTCCAAGTAGCAGAATTTGGATACTTTGAGCAGCAATCGTTGCAATAGCCGAACCTTTTGTCCCCATACTTGAAATGTAACCCTCAATTCCAAAAACCAAAACAATATTAAGAGCTGCATTCACAAGGTTGCAAATTAAAGTGCACCAAGTTACAAGCCTTACAAAACCTCGCCCAATAAAAAACGCTGATAAAGAGGCGATGATTGCGATCAAGGGTGAAAAAAACATAACTAATTGAAAAAAAGGAACCCCCTCTTTATGAAGAGGTTCAGGTATCACATAAGGCCCTACCCAGAGTGCAATCGGCCAACAAATAATAAATAACGAAAGTGAAAACCAAATCATTTGCCAAACAGGCTGAGAGGTTTTTTCATGCTGGCCTGCACCGTTATATTGCCCAACAAAGACCTCAGCAATTGAGGCAATGGCAACTCCGCCAAACTGGAAAATGGCGCAGCTCATAGCGGCAACCGCGACTGCATTCATCGCTTCGATAGAATAGCGAACCAGAATCAAACGATCGAGTAAGAACATCATGTTTGCCGACAACGTAGTCAGCATTAAAGGTAGGGAAATTCTCCATAACTTACCCAAGGTTGGCGAAAGAAGCATAGACATAAAAAGCCTTTAAATTTTCTTGTTTCTGAAAATAGGAACGGTACACATCAAGAAAGACGAAAATAACATACCACACATTTACCCAGTTCCCTAGTTTCCCAAAATTGCTGTTTTGTTTTGCATCTTTTTTGTTTAAGCTAACGCCAATATATCCTGCAATAGGCAAAAAATAAGGACCAATTTATGAAAAATGCTGGCGCTGTGATCCTATCCAGCTCAAAAAAGTTCTGGAATCAAATCATAAATGGTCCTCAAAGTTATCAATTCTATACAGCACTTTTTTTAGGAAGCCTAGGCGGTCTAGCATTTGCTCCTTTTAATTTTTACCTTATACTTATCCCTATTTTCTCTGGTCTCCTTCTCTTACTAGGACGTATATCTTCTTTAAAACGTGCCTTTCTTTTAGGTTGGGCTTTTGGGTTTAGTTACTTCACAAGTGGCGTTTTTTGGGTTTCTGTTTCCTTTTCAAAAGTTGGGCTCGGCTACTTGATGCCCCTGGTTGTTGTTGGATTTTCTCTTCTTCTTGGGATTTTTCCAGCCCTAGCCTGTGCATTAACTTGCTTATGGCAAAGAAATCCAATTCAACAAGTCCTTTTATTCTGCGGCATTTGGTCGTTAACTGAATGGTTACGCGGGCATATTTTGACTGGATTTCCATGGAACTTAGTCGGATATGCTTGGGATCTTCCCATGCTGCAAGTTTGTGCCTGGGTAGGTATTTACGGCCTATCTTTTTTAACTATTTTTTTAGCAACCATATGGGTAAGTAAATCTCGAAAAATTATTTCTATCTCTCTTCTTGCTGCCTTTACTCTTTGGATCTTGGGGTCTCATAGAGCTGAGCAAGGTCATTCTTTAGGAGATACGGGAATTAACATGCGCCTTGTTCAACCTAGTATCCAGCAAGAAAAAAAATGGTCGCCTGAACATTTAAGCAAGACTGTTAATTTACATATTGCCTTGTCAGGGTTAGAAGCTGAGAAACCTCTTAAAGCGATTATCTGGCCAGAAGCAGCAATCCCATGTTTTTTTGAAAATCATCCCGGATTATTTGAAGCTGTGCGCGGAGCTATCCCCGAAGGCGCCGTTCTATTAACCGGGGCTCCAAGGCAGGAAAAAACTCAAGATAACGCAATACCCGCGCATGTATGGAACAGTTTATTTGCTTTAAATGAAAAAGGTGAGATTTTAGCAATATATGACAAATCTCATCTTGTTCCCTTTGGTGAATATGTTCCTTTTCGAGAAATTCTCCCTGTCGAAAAGTTGACCCCAGGGACAATTGATTATAGTAAGGGTAACGGAATAAAAACGATCAACATCCAAGGCATTCCTCCTTTTAGCCCTTTAATATGTTACGAAGCTATTTTCCCTGGAAACGTTATCGATCCAACATCAAAACCACAATTTTTATTAAATCTAACAAACGATGCTTGGTATGGTCACACAAATGGACCTTATCAACATTTAAGCATTGTCAGGGTAAGAGCCATTGAAGAAGGGCTTCCACTCGTAAGGACCGCAAATAATGGCATATCTGCGGTTGTTGATGCGTATGGAAAGATATTATACCGACTCAACCTAGATGCGATAGGATTCATAGATTTCGCCTTGCCAAAAAATTTACCTTGCAATACAATTTTTAGCTATTTGCGTGAAATTCCTTTCTCGTTTATGATAATAGTCGCTTTACTGCTAAGTTATCTGATTCGCGCAAGGGAGAATCATGTCAGAGATCAAGAATCAAAAACAGAGAGTCGATGAAATTGATCGTTATATAGGAAATCGTCTAAGACTAAGGCGTATCATGATAGGATTAACTCAGGAAAAGTTAGCCGAGGCTTTCGGAGTTACGGCTCAACAAGTTCAAAAATATGAAAACGGAATAAACCGGATGGGTGGAAGCCGTCTGCTTCAAGCCAGCCAAATTCTAAAAATTCCCGTTCAATATTTTTTTGAAGGGTTAGAAAAACTAGAAATCACGGAAGAATCGCCAAATGGAAATGCTGCTTCATCCCTACTCTCCTCAGAAATAACAGAATTTCTTTATGCCCTTAAACAAATTAAAAGCAAAAAAATCCGCACCCAGCTTTTAACATTTATTAAGGTTCTTTCAAAAAATTAACGTATTATTCCTGACAAAATCAATTTCGCTTGAGCAGAGTAGCATCTTTTCGTAAATTGCAGTACGATACAAAAAGTTTGAACCTCTAACCAAGTTAATTATATGTTGCCTTTTTCGAAGCTTATTCATCCTGAAGGATGGCGATTTATAGCCATTTTTGCAGGTATATCTCTTCTTTTTACCTTGTTCTCTCACACTCTCGGATGGATCGGTGGAATTCTAACAGCTTGGTGTTTTTACTTTTTTCGAAATCCCGTACGTGTAACCCCCACACGTGAGGGTTTAGTAATTAGTCCGGCTGATGGCAAGATTGTTGCCATTAAGGAAATCATTCCTCCTTCAGAATGGGAAATGGGAGATGAACCCCGTGTCCGCATTAGTATCTTTTTAAACGTTTTTGATGTTCACATTAATCGTATCCCAATCTCCGGTCGCATTCGAAAAGCTATTTATCATCCGGGGAGATTTTTTAATGCATCGCTAGACAAAGCAAGCGAATTTAATGAACGCAATACCCTTGTTATTGATCTACAAAATGGCGGTGATCTGGCTGTCGTGCAAATCGCCGGATTGATTGCCAGACGTATTCGCTGCGACGTTAGCCGTGATGATACCGTTATTACAGGAAGCCAATATGGTATTATCAGATTTGGCAGCCGCACAGATATATATCTTCCTATAGGCGCAGCTCCCCTTGTTATCCAAGGTCAACGTGTTCTTGGCGGGGAAACTGTTATTGCTGATCTCGAAAGTAATGAGATGGCACGCCATGGGAGTGTTGTTTGATGTTGAAGCCTAAGGAAAAACGCCGAGAAGGTGGACGTAAAAGCCTTAGGAATTCTTTTCCAGCGCACTTAAAAAACCAACGTCTTAAGGTTTTGTCAATTTCTGCAGTTATCCCGAATATTGCAACTCTTTTAGCCTTATGCTCGGGTATGACAGCTATAAGAATGGCAATGCTAGAAAAATGGGAACTTGCGGTTGTTGCCTTGCTTGTTGCCGCCTTTTTAGATGGCATGGATGGAAGGCTTGCACGTCTTTTAGGCAGCACAAGTCGTTTTGGCGCCGAGCTTGATTCTTTCTCTGATCTTATTAGCTTTGGTGCTGCCCCTGCCATTGTTATGTACATGAAAGGACTTCATAAATGGGGTGAAACAGGCTGGTGCATTGTTCTGTTTTTCACCGTCTGCATTACTTTACGTCTGGCTCGGTTTAACACACGTAGTATTGAAGGCGATTCCCCAACCTGGTCTCAAGGCTTCTTTACGGGCGTTCCGGCTCCAGCTGCCGGTTATCTTGCTTTAATGCCAATTATGATTCAACAATTTTGGAGCGCTCCATTTTTCGAGGCTCCCCTTTTGTATGCTATTGTTATGATTGTTACAGGTGGGCTAATGGTAAGTAGAGTCCCTACATTTTCCTTAAAAAAAGTAAAAGTACCTCAGCGCTTAGTTCTTCCCATCATGCTGTTAGCCGTATTAACCGCGTCTGCCGTTTATAGTCATCCGTGGCTCAGTCTTTCGATGATTGGGTTTGTTTATCTGGGGTTAATCCCCTTTAGTGTTAGATCCTTTAGACGTGTCAAAGATGAAATGACGCGTTTAGAACAAGAAGAATCATTAAAGGCGGTATGAAAAATTGGTCGGAACGGCGGGATTCGAACCCACGACCCCTATCCCCCCAGAATAGTGCGCTACCAGGCTGCGCTACGTTCCGAATAGCTTAGAATATACTCTTAAAGGCTTTTCAAAAGCAATAGGTTCTTAAATCCCAACTAATTGCTTCTTAGGACGATAAGTAAAGAATACAAGTGCATTTATAACAACGCCAACCAGTGTTCCATCAAAAGTCGATGCAGACATCGAACTGAATTGATTCATGACAAAGACAGCTAAAATTCCGGCAATTGAACTAACCCAAAATACCTGTGCCGGCCTTACATAACCCATTATTCCTGCAACCAACGGAACTAAAATAAACGGTGTCCAGAAATTATAAGCATATAAAAGGATATCCAAAACACTTTCTGTACTAGCAGCAAAGACGGCTCCCATCACACCAACCGTAAGTGTTGTAAAACGAGAAATGATAAGCTCTTGATGCTTTTCGGTGATAGATCTCAAGGGTTTAATAACATCATGAGAAGCTGCAATGCCAGCAGCATTCAAAAAAGAATCTGCAGAGGACATCACAACAGCAATGATACCGGCAATCGCCAGACCTTTTAAACCAACAGGCATAACCGTCATAATCACATGCGGCAAAGCCAAATTAGGATTAATATCAGGGCTCAATTTATGGGCAATAAGGCCTATCAAGCCAATCATCAAGAAAAATGGGAAAGAAAGGAGGCCACTCCAAAGAGTCCCTTGGACTGTGCTACGATTATCCTTTCCGATTAACAGACGCTGGACATAAGGAGGAACCAAAGTTTCTCCGCAGAAAAAGCTTATAAAAATTCCCAAAAGTGCGAACCAAGGGATATCACGTCCAATCGTGTCAAAATTAGGTGTACTAAGAATAGCCTCTATTCCACCGGCCTGATTTAAGCCCAACAAGAATACAAGAGGAAGGGCAACAATAAGAACGCAGAAATGAAGCATATCATTAGCCACAACTGCTTTCATACCTCCAAGCGAAGAGTAAATGATCACAACACTTGCTCCTATGAGAATTCCCCAAAGCTGCGGAATTCCAAGAAGCACATTCATCATGTATCCAAAGGCTCCGAATTGAGCGCCTGCAATACCTGCGCAAACCAAAACAGAAGCAATTCCTGTAAAAATACGTGAATTTTCACCATAGAGTCTGCCCATAATATCACCAACAGAAACAGCATCCCTGAAGTTTGTCATACGAGGGGCAACATATTTTGCTATTAAAATTTCCTTAACACTAAACCCCCATAGGCCAATTACATAAAAAAGCCCCATACGATATACTTTCTCTGCCAAACCAGAAGTGAACCCTCCACCAATAAAAGATGAAGATAAGGTTGCAAAAATGAACAGAGAACTATAAGAACGATTTCCAGTAGCGTAATCATCAAGTGTTTTTACACTGCGACTTGCCCAAAGACCTACACTTAAAACCGTCAAAAAATATAAAACAATAATTACGTTATCTATATTGAAAGAAAAGTTCACGAAGGACTCCTCGCAGAAAAAGCTAATCAACACACGTTAGGATATTTCTCTTAACAGTGTAAAGATTGAATCTAATAAAAATAGCTAAAATCTACAAATATGAAGGTCTAATTGAAAACAGTTTTTCAATTTTTCTGACCGTTTCTTTTTTGGCAATAATTACCAAACGGTCTCCTACACTAATAATAAGTTTCTTAGGCAAGAGAATAACTTGATTATTTCGGACAACAGCTGCAATCATAACCGAACCTTTAATTGTGACATCATCAACCGTCAAACCAATAATATGACTGGTCTCTCGAGCTTCTGCTTCAATGACTTCAGCGTAGTTATCTCCCAAAGTATGAACAGACCGAAGACGGGCCTGTCTCACGTGCTGTAAGATCGTTGAAACGGTAATGGCTCTGGGATTAATAACCGCATCAACCCCTAAAGAGGTAACGAGCGAAGAATAAGTGAGGTTATTAAGAAGAGTTAATGCACGCCCTGCCCCGCATCTTTTTGCAAGCAAGGATGATAGGATATTAACCTTATCATCATCTGTCACAGCCACTACGGTTTCAGCATTTTGCACATTGGCTTCAGCCAAGACTTCGTAATCAAGAGCATCCCCGTGCAAAACCTCTATATTTTTCAAAAGTCTCGCGGCTACTTCTGATCTTCCCTGATCTTTTTCAATAAGTTTTGCTACAATATCCGGTTGATTAAGCTCTATTTCCATCGCCAAAGTTTTCCAATACTTCCCCCACCGATAATGACCATACGTCGACTATCAGACCCATAATAACCAAAGGATTCCATTGCTTGAGAGA
>Ga0214919_10001645_pt1 | contig 36141 bp, 34 predicted proteins | sample LL1503_MetaG_FD_177994 | JGI IMG/M metagenome (GOLD analysis project Ga0214919, IMG submission 177994) | Freshwater microbial communities from Lake Lanier, Atlanta, Georgia, United States - LL-1503 | ecosystem: Environmental > Aquatic > Freshwater > Lake | place: USA: Georgia | collected...
CCAAGCAAACCATTGAGTTCATTGCGCGAGAGCTGCACCGGTTTGCCGGTTTCGCGCGTCATGGTCAGGGCCAGCGCGTCCATGTCTTGCACCACGCTGGCGCGGAATTTTTCTACGCAGCTTTTGCGTGTAGAAAGCGGCGTGGCGGCCCAAGCGGTTTGCGCGGCACGGGCTGCGGTGGCTTTGGCGGCCACGCTAGCGGCATCGTCAGCGGGCAAGGTGTTGACTAGTCGGCCATTGGCCGGATTGAAGATGGACAAGGTGCTCATGCGGTACTCAGTTTTGGAAAAAATTTAAACGCGTGCAGCGCGCGCGGCATGCAAGAAGTCGTGCAAGAGTGCACTGTCGTCCATGACGCCGTATTCGGGTTTATGAAATTCGGGGTGCCATTGCACGGCCGCCACCCAGGCATCGCCACTATGGCGTATCGCTTCGATGGTGCCGTCATCCGGGCAAAGCGCCTCGGCCACAAAACCCGGAGCCAAGTCTTTGATGCCTTGGTGGTGGATGCTGTTGATTTTGCGGCTGCTGTTCTGGCTAAGCAGTGTCTCCAGGCGTGTGCCTGGCATCAATTGGATATCGTGGAAAAGCCTATCGTAGGCTTCGCCGTCACGGTGCACCAGGGCCTCTGGCTTTTGAGTGCTGATGTCCTGGTAGAGCGTCCCGCCATAGCTCACGTTAATCAGTTGCAGGCCCCGGCAAATACCAAACACCGGTTTGCCTGCCGCCACAAAGGCGCGCACTAATTCGATTTCATAGAGGTCGCGTGTACGGTCACCAGCCCAGCTTGGGTCCAGAGGCTCTTCACCGTAGCTGGTCGGCGACATGTCCACACCGCCATGCAACAACAGCCCATCCAGCCATTGCGCGTAGTGCTGCGCCGTCACGTCACCGCGTGCAGTGTCTCCCACCAGGGCGGGGACCATGACCGGCATCCCACCACCGGCCATGACCCAGTGCGGTACCGATTGCTCCAGGTACTGCAAAGTTTTTTTAGCAAAGGCCGGGCGATTGGCATCCGGGTAAAGAAAACAGGCGCTTACGCCAATCTTGGGGCGGTCAGACATGGTCAAAGCAAAGAATAGTTGGTGGGTAAAAAGAGTCGGTAGGTGGCTTGGAGCGCGCGCATTGCGCCAGTATGGGCGATGCGGGCGCTGGGACTAAGAACAAAGCCGGGTGTGCCAAGGTCAGCTTACATCGCCTGACGGAACAGACGTTCAAAGTCGGCAGACGTGCAGGGCCTCGGATTGGTCTGGTGACAAATATCGGCCTGAGCAATTTGCACCAGTCGGGCAATATGGTCTTCTTTCACGCCATGGGCCGCCAGACCGCCGGTAATGCCGATGCTTGTCTTGAGCGCTTTGAGCCATGGCACAAAAGCTTTGCCGCCGCCAGCAACGCCGCAAACATGCGCCAGTTCGTCAAACTTGGCGGGCACAACCTCGTGGTTCCAGGCCAGCACGGTGTCAATCATCAAAGCATTGGCCAAGCCGTGGTGCAGGTCGCAGACTGCGCCCAGCGCGTGTGCGCAGGAATGCACCGCGCCCAAGTCCTTTTGGAAGGCAATAGCGCCCATCATGGAGGACATCATCATGTCGCTACGCGCCTGCACGTTGCCCGGCGCTTTGACGGCGGTATGCAGCGCGGCAGCGGCGATGCGCGTGCCTTCCAAGGCGATGCCATCGCACAGCGGGTGGTAGGCCGGTGAGAGATAACTTTCAATGTTGTGCGTCAGGGCGTCCATGCCCGTGGCGGCGGTGACATGGGCCGGCAGGCCTAGCGTGAGTTCGGGGTCGGCAAACACCATGCGGGCCAAAATTTTGGGGCTGAACACCACGCGCTTGAGATGCGTGTCGTTCTCGCTGACCACGCTGGAGCGGCCCACTTCCGAGCCAGTGCCCGAGGTGGTGGGCAGGGCTACAAAATAAGGCAGCGGCGCGCTGATGGGGCGCACCTGCGGGTGGTCCCATACGTATTCCAAAATATCGCCCTCGTGCGTGGCGGCTATGCCTACCACTTTGGCAACATCAAGCGCTGCGCCGCCACCAAAGCCGATGATGCAGTCGGCTTGGTGCGCTTTGTAGGCCGCTGCGCCATCCATCACCTGGCTGCAGGTTGGGTTGCCGAAAACGCCGGAGAACACCGCCACATCCAGCCCCGATAGATGCGATTGAAACTCGGTCAGCACTGGCAGTGCACCGAGGGCCCGGTCAGTCACGATGAGCGGACGCTTGAGGCCTTGTTCCTGCAAATGAGCCGCGACCAGTTTGCGCGCACCCGCGCCAAAACGGATGGGGGTGGGGAAGGAGAAAGAGGTGATGCTCATAGAAAGATGCCTAAAAATATTGCTGATGGTGGCTGGGTATAACAGGCGGGGATTGTGCGCCGCCGCTCTAAATGATTTCGAAATAGCGCTTCATTTCCCAGTCGGTGACACCGTCAAGCCATTGGCGCCATTCCCAGTCACGGGTAGCGGAAAAATGGTCAACAAAGCCGTCACCAAGCCAGTCGCGCGCAATACTGGATTGCTGGAAGATGCGGGTGGTTTCGATCAGTGTACGCGGCGCGCGTGCGATGTTCTCTGCGCCTACATTGGTGCCGGTGATCGGTGGCGTTGTCAGCTTCAAGCCTTTTTCAACCCCATCCAAGCCTGCGGCAATGACGGCAGCCATCGCCAGGTAAGGGTTCACGTCAGCGCCGGGGCAGCGGGTTTCTAGACGCGTGGATTTGGGGCTGCCAGAAATCACCCGAAAGCTCGCCGTCCGGTTATCGATTCCCCAGGTTGGTTTGACTGGCGCCCAAAAACCATCGACCAGGCGTTTGTAGCTATTAATAGTCGGCCAGATCATGGGCGCAAACTCCATCATGCACGCCACCTGCCCCGCTAGATAACTCTCGAACAGCTTGCTCATTTTGTTTGGACTTTTCGGGTCGAAGAAAAGGTTGCGCTTGCCGTCTGAAAGACTCTGGTGGATGTGGCCGCTGCAACCCGGCAGCGTCTGGTTCGGTTTGGCCATAAAGCTAGGCATGATGCCAAAGCGCGCACCGATCTCCTTAGCACCAGTCTTGAACAAAATAGCGCGATCGGCCTGCTCCAGCGCTTCGCTAAAACCAATCGCTGCCTCATAGACACCGGGGCCGGTTTCGGTGTGCAGGCCTTCAATGGGCACGCCAAAGGCCAACATCTCGTCCATGATGGTGTTGAAGAAGTCTCGGTTCTGGTTCATGCGCAACAGCGAGTAACCAAACATGCCCGGTGTCAGTTGCTGTGGCTCAATGCCTTTCTTGGCGGCCCAACTCTGCGGTGTTTCAAGGAAGTTGAACCACTCGAACTCCATGCCGGTCATGACATTGAAACCCATTTTCTCCGCCCGTTGCAGTACCCGTTTTAAGGTCTGACGCGGACACTGGGCATGCGCTGTGCCGTCAAAATTGACAAACTCACCCAGAAAGAACGGCACCCCATTGTCCCAGGGCACGTGACGCGCCGTATTTAGATCGAGTCGCGCTAGCGCATCGGGAAATCCATGCTGCCAGCCCGTAGCTGTAGTGTTGTCGTAGGTACTGTCCATCATGTCCCAGCCCAGCACCACATCGCAAAAGCCGAACCCGCCGCCCGGGTAGGGCTCGGCAGCACCCAAGAACTTATCACGGTGCAGGTACTTACCCCGCAAGATGCCGTCAATGTCGCTGACCGCCACTTTTACTTTCTGGGCTCCGCTGGCCCGCACGCGCTGAACGGACGGATGTTCAGCGAGCGTATTTTCCTTGGAAGTCACCATATTCAACTCTCATCAGGTTTAAAAAATGTCCATTGGACCGATGCATAGAAGCCTGCAAATCCGATATTTGTCCGCAAATTCTGGCCCGAATATTTCCCGACCATCTGCCGAAGCTTTTCTATTCATTGGCTAAAAATGTTTTGGTCACCATTGATATAACTTAAGGGCCAATGGGTCTACAAAGTAGCTCATGCAAAGCGCCGCCTAGAACATCTAGCCCTGCTTCTAGATCCGTGGTTGAGGTAAATTCTGCTTCGTTATGGCTGATACCGTCTTTGCTGGGAACAAATATCATGGCAGTCGGGCACAGAGGACACAAAGCAATGGCGTCATGCCCCGCGATGGTGGATAAGCGCATAGACCTATAGCCTTTTGCAGTGGCAACCTGCTCCACCAGTGTACAGAGGCCTGCGTCAAACACGCCAGCAGACCGATTAACTACTTGCTGCACATCCAGTTCAATTTTCGCCTCAGCCGCGATGGTTGAGGCAGCTCTCTCAAACTCTAAACTGGAATCGTTGAGCAAGGCGTTGTCGGTTGCCCGCAGATCCGCATAAACGGTCACGCTACCGGCAATCACGTTTGATGAATTGGGCTCGATATCCATCCGACCTACCGAAGTAAGCAATTTGCCACCGGTCGCATCTGAGATGGCACGACAAGCCACCACTAGCTTTGCAGCGGCCAACAGCGCGTCACGCCGTTGCTCCATCGGCGTTGGTCCGGTGTGTGCCGCGGTACCACGCAGTGTTATTGTGTACTTCACGGCGCCCCAATTGCCTTCTACTACGCCTATTTCTGCGTTGGAGCACTCAAGCATGGCGCCCTGCTCAATGTGCAACTCCACATACGCTGCGGGAACCGCCCTAGCTTCGGACTTACCCAGGTAACCGATTTCTCCAAGCGCTTGTGCCAGCGTCACGCCACTTGCATCTTGTCGGGATAAGGCAAAATCAGACGAATACCGACCAGCAAATACGCCGCTGCCGAGCATGCTCGGAGAAAACCTTGCGCCTTCTTCGTTGGTCCATATGACAACGCCTAAGTTGTGGGAAAACCCTTTTTGTGCGCAAGTGCGCATGGCATCCGCAACGATGCAGGCTCCTATGACCCCGTATGCGCCATCAAAGCGTCCTCCACGGGGTTGACTGTCTAAATGCGAGCCCGTTAACACCCATGGCGCTGCAGGCCCCGCTAAAGTCAAAAGGGCATAGATGTTGCCAACTCGATCAACACTAATTTCAAAATGCCTTTGCTCCAACCAGGCACAAACTAGATCGCGGCATTGGCCATCTTCATGGCTTGCTGCCACACGGTGAAGTCCACCCAAAGGCGTAGCCCCTACCGCCGCCACAGCATCGAACAGCACATGAAAAGCCGCCGTATCCAACAAAAGGTCAGATGGAATAAATTTATTCATTCATATCTGCGCAGGACGCGCAGCCAATGGCGATCAGGGTGGGCCGCTTTATGCCGATAACCGCGCTTAGCGTGGTATCGGGTGAGGCGGCACTGAGCAAACTCGCTCTGACGGCAAGTTGAGTTGTGATTGACGTAAGCAGCATATTTACTATGCCAAAAGTATTTCTGCGATGCCACTTTCGCGCAAGGAGGCTAAATGGCTGGCCTTTGCGCGCTTATCAGTTACCAAAGTGTCAATGCGCTTGCACTCGCAAATTTGTATTCGGCTAAGCGTCCCGAACTTGCTGCTATCTGCCAGCATAACAACCCGTTTTGCATTCACCAGCATAGCGCGGGCAAACTCTGCTTCTGGCAAGTGAAAGCTCGAGGCTCCATATTCAGCGTGCAGTGCGACGGTGGAAAAAAACGCAATGTCAGGCCGATACCTTGCCATTTCCGCCATTGCAAGCTCGCCATAGGTGCCCGGCATATCAAGCCGTACACGGCCACCCACCAGTATGAGATCGGAATCCGGAACTGCACTGATTAATGTGGCGATATCGATGGAGTTGGTCACCACCGTAATCCCAGGCACAGTCGCCAGTGATTTTGCAAAAGCATGGGTTGTGCTTCCAGAATCAACGGCACATAACATCCCTGGCATGATCAAGCGCGACGCCATCTCACCGATGCGCCGCTTTGCATCGGAATTTGCCTGCATGCGCGCTTTCAGGGGCGGTTCACCTTCAGTGGGGGGGCGGGCCACTCCGCCATAAAACCGAACCAGTTTGCCTTCGGATTCGAGGGTAGCGATGTCTCTACGTACAGACTCGCGTGACACCCCAAGATCTGCAATTAGCTCGTCAATAGAGATGCGATCTCTGATACTCAGCAACGAAACTATTCGATGATGTCGGTCTTTTGCCCACATGGTATTGACTCAGTTAAGTAATTGGCTCTAACGGCCACGCAATAGCGTTACTTCGCCACTGCTCAACGCAATACGCCATTTTTAGGACGCCTAGATCATTGAAACGTTGTCCTACAATTTGAACGCCGATCGGCAGGCCGCGGTCATCAAAGCTATGGTGAACACTAACGGCAGGCTGACCTGTCTGATTGAATGGCGCGGTAAATTGTGCATGGCGAAGAGGCATCGCTTCATCGGCGCCCGATGCGTCAAAGGCGAAATTCACCATGGGCATCACAGGGGTTAACAAATAGTCAAATCTCTCGGTAAGCTGTTGCATTCGCGCACGGTCACGTGCAATACCGCTTAGCGCGCTGAGGTATTGTTGGGCTGTGCAGTTGCTCGCTGCTTGTGCCCATCGGTAGACAGCCGGCCATACTTCCTTGCGAAGTTCGGGCGCAAGACCCTGTATTTCCGCCCATCCACGTACTTGCATGGCCCGATCTATGGGTTCCATGGCATCATGATCGTAAGGCTTTTCAAGGTACTCCACTACAGCACCGCGTTCAGCAAATGCAGCCGCAACGGCTTGCACTGCTGCGCGCACAGGTGCCTCTAAGGGCATACCGTAGCCTAGGTCTGTTAACAAACCAATACGAAGCCGTTTGAACTTCATCGATTCAGAAAGCTGCAACCGCTTTTTATTATCTGGCGCTAGCGACCAAACATCGCGCGCGTCTGGGAGGCGCAATACTTCAAATAGGCGAGCCGTATCCACCACATTGCGCGCCATGGGCCCAGCGGTGCGCATGACGTCCGGTGCCAAGTGCGGAATTCTTCCGAAGCTTGGCTTTAGCGCAATCAGCCCGCAATGGCTTGCGGGCAATCGCACTGACCCGGCAATGTCTGAACCCACAGACATTACCCCGATACCTGCAGCTAATGACGCACCTGCGCCGGCACTGGAACCGCCAGTGTTGTATTGCATACCCCAGGGATTGCGTGCGGGGCTGTGTAGAGAGCTAACCCCCGAGGCCATCAGCCCACAATCGGGCATCACCGTCTTGGCAAAGATGAGCGCGCCAGCCTCCAGTAGACGAGCCGCTGGCGGCGCAGTGAAGATTGAGTCAGGCAAATTGCGGTTGGCACCCAGTCCATGTCTCCATGGCCAACCCTTTAGCGCAATGCTGTCTTTGATGCTGACTGGAATGCCGTCAAGCGGGCCTAGCCCAGTGCCTTTGCCCCATCTGGACTCGGATGCGTGGGCCTGATCCATGGCTTCCTCTGCGCGGATACTAAAGAGCGCACCGATCGAAGGATTGACTTTTTCTATTTGCGCCAATGTGCAGCGCATCACTTCCACCGGTGAAATTTCACGACTTGCATAGAGTGACGTTATCTCGTCACAGTTCAGCGCAACGAGTTCTTCTATTTTCACAACGAGTCCTTTGTTGAATATCTACCATTCCGTGGATGTCAAAGGCTGCGAAGCCACCAGTCCCAGCGTTGATCGAGAATCACTGAACGCGCACGCTTGAGCTTCCATATTCCATACTTATGGTAATCAAAATCCCAAGACGCGAGTTTTCGATTCACTATTCCCCAAAGCCCCCATTTCATGTCAGCTACGGCTCTACCAATTTGAAATCGTGAAAATATAGGTTGCGTAAGCTTGCCGTAGTAGCTCTCCAGCAAGACCATGCAATCTTCCTCTGAAATGAACATTTCACCGAGTAAAACACCGAGCTCACAACTACGGTCGTTGTTAGACGAAAATTCAAAATCAACAAGTTTCATCGGCGCCCCGGGTTTGACCATGAAATTTCCCGGAATCGGATCGTTAAAACAAGGAACCATGTCTAAACCAGAAGCCAGCATGGCTTGTTTAGCCTGCATGTATCGGTCCACCAGCCAGGGCATATCAGCAGGCATTTTTGGCCCCAATTCGGAGGCCTGCTGAAGGTGTTCGTCTACCATGTCAAACTGCGTTTTTGTAATGCCAAGTAATGCGCCGCTATGAAATTTTTTATATACAGCTAGCACATCAGACGTAACTTTGAGGTCTTTAAAGTCAAAATTTGTCAGACACCGGTAGCCCTCCAAAAACAACATGATCTCAACCCCCGTTTTAGGATCAAAATGAAATGGTCGGGGACCAATACCTAAATCGAACGCCTGCTTTCCAATTTGGTTTGTGACGACTCGGTTAATAAATTTTTCGGTTCCGGGCCCTGGAACTTTTAGAAAGTAACGAGCATCATGGCCACTTAATTCGATACGCCAGTTGCTGTTAGACAAGCCGCCAGTGATCGGCTGATACTTCACTTCGCAGTCTTTCCAAGCATCGACCTGTTGTATAGCGTGCTCAGCAGCCCTTTCGGCTGGCGTTATGGCTTCGCCCAGTTTCTTCATCACACTCTCCTGAGTCGTTCAGCGAAATCCGATTCGCTGACATCCATTCGGCCAAGAAAAAAGTGCCAGTCTGAAAACTTGGTGAATTCCATGGAGCTGCGTTTTGAGCGCTTGGAGTGAATTGAACCAATCAATGCCCACCGGATATGGTCGACCGTACCATACAGGTGCGCCCGCTGAAACAGTGAGTCATCAAACCGCCCTTCGTACATTTCAAACATTGCCTGCTTTTCCAGTTCACCTAAGTGAAACTCAGCCAGGAGCATGCCTAACTCGGCGTATGGATCCAAATTCCCGGCACTGTCCCAGTCCAATAGTTTTTGTGTGCCATTCGTATGCACCATCACATTGGAGATATTGCCGTCACCGTGTGCAGGTACTCGGTCAACTCCACTTGCCTGAATTGCTTTGGCGATTAACTCCAAGTTATGTAACAGCCAAGGCGTATCAGCCGGCAAAGGGGCTTGGCAGGCAACTGCATCGAGGTAAAGATTATTGATCTCCGCGAATGGATCGCGATCTATTGTCAGTTTTGCTGATGCGTTAAAGCGTTTACGAAGACCGATATGCTCTTGTTGGAAATCTCTGTCGTCGGTCATGTCTAGGGTGCATGCACTCCATCCATCTTTTTCGGCCAGGTCGTCAAGTACCAGGGCCCGTTGCGATGGCTCAATACGCACAACATTTGCGCCAACAGCTAGGTCTGAGGCCTGCTGCGTTGCCTCATACATCTGCTGAAGATTGATGTAAATATCAGCATCCGAATGCATTAATTTAACGATGCGCGATTGAGTTTTGTCAAAGGAAGTAACGCGGGTCACTTCGCCGTCGATGCCTCGCCAACTGGGTGAAGCCAAAGCAATTAAGGCAGGTTCGGCAAGCCCTTGCGAAAATTCAGCAAGTTCTAAACATGGGTTCATCATCGTGACTCGAATTGGAATTTGAACTTATAGTCTATGCGTATTTGACGGGCTTAGGCAGTTGTCTCGAAAAGGCTGCTTTGCAAGCTCTCTGTAGTGGCGCCTTGGTGGTTTACCGCATGACAGGCTACTTGTACATTTGTGGAAACTTGCATCAATACAGGCGCAATTTCCCGGCAAATTGGCATTGCGCGCGGGCAGCGAGAAGCGAAACTGCATCCGACAGGAATATCGATTGGATTAGGCGGTTCGCCATCGACAATTGCGGCGCGCACCGTGGGGGGTATCTCTTCCAGAGTTGGCGCCGCACTCAAGAGTGCCTGTGTGTAGGGGTGTCTGGGTTGCTCGAAAATGCTTTCGTTGCTGCCCATCTCAATGATCTCGCCCAGATACATGACAGCAATGCGACCGCATATCCGCCTCACCATGGCTAGATCATGCGAGATGAAAATGTAAGTAAGTTCCCGTTCGCGCTGCAAGCGCGTGAACAAAGCTAGCATTCGCCCTTGCTCCATTTGGTCTAGTGCAGACAGACTCTCGTCCAATATGAGTAACTTAGGCTCTAGCACCAGCGCTCGGGCTATCGCAATTCGCTGCATTTGCCCGGTACTCAGGCCCGTTGGCAATGCGTTCTCGAGCTCGGGATCAAGGCCAACATCGACCAACGCCTTGCGCACCGCAGACCGCCTCTGCGCCGCAGCGCCCAGGCCATGTATGCGCAGACCTTCTTCAATCATCCGTCCTACGCTCATCCGTGGAGGTAGTGCCGTATAAGGGTCTTGCAAGAGTAACTGAAACGCACAGCGCAATTTCTTAAGGTCCTGTGCTGTAAGCGATGCAATGTCACGCCCGAGTAATTCCAAATGTCCCTGATCGGTAGCCTCGAGCGCTGCAAGAATGCGCGTCAACGTGGATTTTCCGCAACCGGATTCACCCACAATACCGATACTTTCTCCGGCCTTTACGCTGAAGGTGACAGCGCGGACCGCCTGTACAAATACACCTTTTTGTGTGACGCCGTAACGACGCACAGGGTAAAACTTTCTCAAATCTTTTGCTTGCAAAATATCCTGTGCGTCAGGTTTCGCCGCAGGCAAAGCCAGTTCTTTTTCAAGATTCCAAATACGGGGGGTAGAGGCAACAATATGGCGTGTGTAGGTATGTTGGGGTGACTTAAGTACCTCAGCGACCGACCCCTGTTCCACGATGCGACCGTTTTGCAACACCAAAAGTCGATCTGCAAGCTTAAGCAGCGTTGCGGGCGATGAGCTTAGAACCAGCGCGGCTACGCCGTGAAGCTCGCACATTTTGCGCAGCAAATTAACAATTTGCTGCGCAACAGTGACATCAAGCGGGCGGGTGATGTTGTCGGCCACGATGAGTACGGGATCGGAGCACAACGCATCCACAATCATGGCACGCTGCATCATGCCCCCGGAGAATTGGGAGGGATACTCGTAAAAACGGTTCGTGGGCGAAGGGATACGTACCTCATCGAGAAGGCCAAGTATTTTTTCCTTTGCCTGCGCATCGCTTAAATCGGGTTTTACAGCCTGGAGTTTCTCAACCAACTGCATTCCAACTGGGATAGTGGGATCCAAGCTGGCCTGCGGATTTCCGCCGATAAACGCGATTTCGCGTCCGTTATGGATGCCCCTTTGGCCTTTGGATAAGGGCCCACCCGATAAGTTGGACCCCTTAAATTGCGCCTCTCCTGAGATCACCTCAAGTCCAGCAGAAAGGGAAGCTGACAAGTAGCGCGACAGAATTGTTTTTCCGCCTCCACTTTCGGCAAATATGCCAACAATCTCATGGGGTTGAATTGAAAAATTGACGTTTTCTAGAATGACCCTGGACGAGCGTGGAGCTGTAATTTTTAAGTCCCTGACGCGTAGCACGGGAGAATGCTCACTGACTGTCATCGAAGCCTCCAAACACTTTATTGCGTGCGCGTTCGAAAGATGCACCAATTAAATTCAGCGACAACAATGCAAGGGCCAAGAACATGCCCGGACACGATGCGATCCACCACGCATTAATTAGATACTTGCGACCATCTGAAATCATGGTCCCAAAAGACGGCGCAGGAGGTGGTACACCCAAGCCCAAGAAGCCCAGGATGGTTTCAAAAATCATCATTCTTGCAACGTCCAAAACTGCAATGAACACGATAGGCGGGAGGATGGTTGGCACCATATATAACAGCATGATGCGCCAATGACTGGCACCTAAAACTTCAAGTCCACGCACATATTCCATAGAGCGCTCGGCCAATGCCACCGAGCGCGCCACTCGGGCATACAGTGGCCAACCGGACATAGCCAAAACCAAAATAATGCTTTGCACCGTTGGCGTAGAGACTCCCAAAATTGAAATCGCCAAAATAATCATGGGAATGGACAACTGCGCATCGGTGATTCGCATGATGACCGTATCACGCCACCCTGCTCGGTAACCGGCATAAATTCCTAAACCGCAGCCTAGCATGAGCATCATGAAAACGCTTGCCACGCCAATGAAGAGTGAGTAGCGCAGTCCCACTACACTGCGCATCAGAATGTCTCGCCCCAGTTGATCTGTTCCTAAGGGGTGCGCCCAAATCCACTTATCACCGACTCCTATGGGAGGTAAAAACCGCGCGCGCACATCAATAGTGGTTGCGCTTACATCGGATAGCATCGGATAAAACACCATGGCCAGAAATAGAAGAAGCAAAAAGCCCATTCCAAGCTTGAAGCCGGGTGCGCGTGCTGCTGCTTCTAATATCCGTCGGGCAGGCGACTTATCCAAGACCAGGCGCGGAACACTTTCGGGGCCATAGACGGTAGCGTCCATTTCAAAGCTCCACTCTTGGATCAATAGAAAATGAAGCCAGGTCCACCAAAATATTGATCAGAACAAATACTGCACTGGTCAAAATAGCGATGCCTTGAACTAGCGGGAAATCTCGATTGGCGACGGCCATTACCGTTAGTTGGCCCAACCCCGGGTAGTCAAATATGTACTCAATGACCAACACCCCACCGATGAGTGATGAGAGCTGAATACCGAGCAAATTCATCAGCGGGACGGCTGCATTGCGCAGTGCATGACCCAAGATGATTTGCTTCTCCGGTAGACCTCGCACCCTGGCCTCGGTCACGAACTCCGCTTGCATGGTCTGCGCGATGGATACAGATAAAGCCCGAATCAAAACGGGTGAAATTTCAACTGCCAAAACCAAGGCAGGCAGAAAAATATAGGCGGGGCCTTGGTAACCCAAAGCAGGCAGCCAACCTAATTGAACAGAAAGATAGAAAATCAAAACAATGGCAAGCCAAAAGTTGGGAATTGAGACAAAAATGGACTGCACAACGAAGGCAAGTTTGGCACCCATGCTGTGCGGGTAAAGACCTGCTGCCAAACCAAGAGGGAATGCGAAGGAAACCGCCATAAATATGGCGGCTGCACCTAAGGCCAAGGTCAGTGGAAGTCGGTCTGCTATCAAGGAGCTCACCTTTGCCATGTTCGAAGTCGTAGGGTCTATGAATTGCCCGCCACTGACAATCATCCCGTTTTGCGGACGCACATAGGATCGCCCCATATCGCCGATCATGACCTCGCCAAAGTAGCGCGCGTATTGCATGGGGATCGGGTCGCGCAGGCCCATATCCTTGGCCACGCGTTCAACCACATCCGCAGGCGCCATGCCGCCCACAATGAGTCGCACTGGATCACCCGGCACGACACGTAACAAGGTGAAAATCACCATAGACGTGAATGCCACGATGAACAGGCCCTGCCCAAGCCGCTTTAAGAGGTAGCTAAGGATATACATAGACTAGGTACAGGGTCTGTTCACTTTCATCGCTCGCGCTTTATATCGCCTTGGAGAGGTCCAGCATTCCATTTGGATAAATGAACATGCCTTTAAGGTCCTTGCGATAGCCATGGATAAAGACGGAGGTAAACAGCGATAAAGCCGGCACCTTCTGGGCTAATAAAGGCAAAGTATCGGTACGCAAAATATTACGTCTCTCGTCGATACTTTTGGCATTGCGCTCGCGGTCTAGAGATGCATCAATTTCTTTGTCCACAATGCCGCAGATGCGCTTGGAAGATGAATGGAAATGGGTGCGCAAGACCAGGTCTGGCTCGGGTGAGCCGGTGCACCATCCGCAATCAATCATATGGCCCTCACCGCCACCTTGTTTGTCATACAGTAAATTGCCCCAAGCGGCCACTTCCAATACCTCTAACTTCACGGGGAATCCTTGCGCTTGAAGCATGCTGGCAATGATTTCACCGTAGTCCTTGGTCTTGGGGTAGAACCCGGTAGAGGTGTAGTACGTTAATGTAGGCAAGCCCTTGCCCTTTGGAAACCCGGCTTCAGCTAGCAGTTTTTGGCACTTATCAGGATCAAACTCAGGGTAAGTTGCCACGTCAACATAGCCGAATTTCACCGGCGAAATATGGGCTTTGGAAGCAGCTCCAGATGCACCCAAAATTTCGACGATCATTTTCCTGTCGATTGCATAGGCTGCTGCCCGGCGAACGCGTTCATCGTTGAATGGCGGCTTGGAGCAGCGGAAGAACAAAAATTTGTTTTCGGTAGAAATAACTTTATTGATGCTGAACGCCGGGTTCTTGCTAACGGTGTCCGCTTGCTCTGGCTCAAGACGCTCGATCACATCGGCTTCGCCGTTAAGCAAGGATAGAACCCGCGTGGTGGCGTCACCCACGGCACGGTACTCTACGCCTGGAAGTTTTGGAGCACCGGCATAGTAGGTGGGGTTAGCAACAAGAAACGTTGAGTCGCCTTTTTGCTCATTGAGCTTGAACGGTCCGGTTCCGTTTAACCGAGCCGACAGGCGTTTCTTGTCTGCAATGTCGCCGGCTGACATGATCGGCAGAAATGATGAAAGAAAATAAAACATGTTTGCGGGATAGCCATGCTTCTTGGTGCTGATGCGGCATGTCAGGTCATCCACCACTTCGACGTCTACGCGTCCGGGATACCACTGGGCCGGGCGATCAGGTTGGCTACCGTATTCGAATGTCGCCTTCACGTCAGCTGCTTTAAATGGCTTGCCGTCATGAAATTTGACGCCAGAACGCAGCTTGACTTCGATAGTGAATTCATCAATGGTTTTCAAACTTGTGGCGAGATCAAAATCAAGTTTGTCAGTGCTTCCCTTTTCCATTCGGGCGCGGGTTAAGTAACCCATAACTAGCCCCTCGACCGTCAACTGACCCAAATTTGTATGTGAGGTTGGATCCCAATTTCCGGTAAGGCTTTCCGGACCCATGAAGCGCAAGGTCTTCCCTGAGGCTGCAAAGGCCGACGTGAAGAAGAAGTCTGGGTTGAGCCTAGCCGCCGCAGTTGCAGCGATCAAACTTCCCGTTCTAAGCGCATTTCTACGAGTAATCATAAGTATCTCCAAGTTATACGACGCCAAGACAGACTGATTTCTGCGCACTTACCGACGACCTCGCGCAGCTTTCTTACTCAGGAGCAAAGGCATCGAATTGATCCTGAACTTGTAATTTCTAGGTTACAATGTGGTCAAACATACACGATTACCCATCAATGTGTCAATAGTCCAACAAAAATTGTCGGATAAAACTTCGAGTTGTCCCCTTTTAGACGGACTCGGGTTGGGAGATTGCCGCTCCAACTGATCGGACCCTACTGCGCGAGGTGGCCTAATGAAGCTGATACTTTTTGATCTTGACCACACGCTGTTGTCAGGCGACAGCGATGTGCTGTGGTGTGAGTTCTTGATCAACCGCGGCGTGCTTGATGAGCAGTCTTTTGCGCTGAAGAATGCCCAAATCGACGCTGGGTACTCTGCCGGAACTATCGAGCCGAAGGTTTTTTCCGACTTTTATGCCAGCACTTTGGCAGGGGGAAGCCCCGCGCACTGGGAGCCTTTTCGTAAGGCATTCGTACAGGAGATCATTCATCCGCGCATCTCTCAATCAGCCCTGGATCTGGTTCGAAAACATAGGGTGTACGGCTCACGCGTAGTCATGACTACCGCCACCAACCGGTATTTGGCCGAGCCGAGTGCGGCCTACCTTGGAATTGAGGAAGTGATAGCTACTGAACTTGACGTTCAAGGCGGAATCTTTACGGGCAGAACCACAGGACACCCCAATATGCGTGAAGGGAAAGTAGTTCGTCTGAACGCATGGCTTGCTGGCCAAGATTTGGAATTGAAAGACTTTGATAGCACCGCCTACAGCGATTCGATCAACGATTTGCCCCTGCTACTGAGCGTCAAGCATCCGGTGGCAATAGACCCCGACGACAAACTCAGGCAAGAGGCGCAAAGCCGCGGTTGGCCCATTGTCCACTTGGAACGATGAGAAGGCTCTGCGGCTAAAAGATGATTCTGTGCGTTGGAAATTTATATCTTTTGCACTCCCTGTCTGAAGCTTTAATTGATAAGCCAAAACAGTAGCGATCGACGAAAAAAGATGCAAGTCTTACCGTTGCCATCCAAATCTAGATTCGAATGAAATACCAAATTGAACAGTTAGACCATGAACTTACGGCATACTAATTTGAAAACGTTGGGATAAAAATGTTGCAAGAACAAAAAGAAATACTTGCGATGAACCGGTTTGATCCGGAGCAGTCATCAGCGCTGGCGCCTGATGTATACAGGCATGTTGCACGTCGCAAGGCCAGCTTCGGCGCATCATCTGTCTTGTTCTACGCCCAGCCGATAGAAATGGTGCGCGCACGCGGAGCTTATATGTTCGATGCGCATGGACGCCGTTATCTGGATCTTTATAACAATGTCGCGTCTGTAGGCCACTCCCACCCCTTAGTGGTCGAAGCAGTGTCCCGCCAGTTGGACATCCTCAACACGCATACTCGATACTTGAATGAAGGTATCGAAGCCTATGCCGAAGAGTTGCTAAACACGTTGCCCGAACCATTGTCGAACTTGATCATGACATGCACAGGCAGTGAGGCCAATGATTTAGCGCTTCGCATAGCGCAAAGAAAAACCAATGCAAAAGGCGTAATTGTCACGCGCGCGGCTTACCATGGAAACACAGCTGCTGTGGCAGAAATATCCCCAGCGGGCTTGCGCAACCGATTACCAGCGGACCATGTAAAGGTAATAGATGCGCCGGACTCCCGCTTAGCCATCAACGGAGATGCTGCGCTTCATTTCGAACAAAGCGTCAGCACCGCTATTCGGGAATTGAATAGCTCGGGTGTGGGCTTTTGCGCACTCATTGTGGACAGTATTTTTTCAAGTGATGGTATCTTTTCTGATCCAGCTGGATTTTTGCAAATTGCCGTCCAAAAAGTGCAGCAGGCTAACGGACTCTTTATCGCCGACGAGGTGCAACCAGGGTTTGGTAGAACGGGCGATGCAATGTGGGGTTTCATGCGCCATGGGGTTATTCCGGACATAGTAACTTTAGGCAAACCAATGGGGAATGGCTTCCCAATGGGGGGCGTAGTGTCGAGACCGGAACTCATTCAAAATTTTTGCGAGGAAACCGGATACTTCAACACATTTGCTGGCAGTCCGGTTGCTGCCGCCGCTGGATCTGCAGTTTTGAAAGTACTAAAGGAAGAGGGATTGATTGCAAACGCGGACACTGTGGGAGTCTATTTGAAGAAAGGGCTAATGACCCTAAAGCAACGATGCCCCAGCGTTGGTGATGTTCGGGGGACAGGCTTGTTTATAGGGCTCGATTTGATAGACCCGAAGAATGCAAGCCCAGACCCAAACTTCGCAGGCCGCATCATCAATGCACTGAAGGAGAATGGCATTCTCATTGGAGCTGCCGGCCGCTTTGGCCATACCCTAAAGATTCGCCCCCCCTTGTGCTTTTCTAGAGAAGACGCCGATGTGTTTCTTGAAACACTTGACTTGACATTGTCTCTTCATCTTCGTTGAAATTTCGCTAAATCCGCTCACCCTAGGGAAGTAATCGTTACGGTCTGGAATAACCAATACGTGGCTGTGTTGAAAGGCACACCATCACGTCCTGTGGCACACCGGCTTGGTGCAACAAGCGGGCAATCGCCAGCCCGGTATTGGTAGCGCATTCGCTGGGTTTGTAGAACACCGCGTTACCGGCCAAGAGTGCGGGGAGAATCAGATTGCAGCCGACAAACCAGGGGTAGTTCCAGGCCGAGATATTGGCGATAACGCCTAAAGGAATGTGTTCGATTTGCTCGGTCATGCCGCCCTCGGACATGACGGTTTCAGTAGCCAAGCAGCCATCGACTTTAGTAAGGAAAAAATCGATGCGGCCAAGCAAACCATTGAGTTCATTGCGCGAGAGCTGCACCGGTTTGCCGGTTTCGCGCGTCATGGTCAGGGCCAGCGCGTCCATGTCTTGCACCACGCTGGCGCGGAATTTTTCTACGCAGCTTTTGCAGTGGCTAGCGGTGTAGCGGCCCAAGCGGCTTGTGGGGCGCGCGGCAGTGGCTTTGGCCGCAAAGCTGTCGGCATCGTCCGCGGGCAAGGTGTTGACCAGTTGGCCGTTGGCCGGATTAAAGATAGACAGGGTGCTCATGCATGGTCAATGCACAGAGACGGCGGCCACCGCCGTGTGTTGCTTGTTGCTTGCCATGAAATCCTCCGATTTTTTCTTACTGTGCGCTAGTGGGGGCGCCGTGAGCTATGCCCAATTCCTGCATTGCAAGCGCCACCGCGTGTACCGCTTGTTCCATTTCTACCGTGCCAATAGCGCCAATGCAGCCGACGCGAAAGGTCTCTATTTGCGTGAGCTTGCCAGGGTAGAGGATAAAGCCATGTCGCTTGGCCGCGTCATAAAACTTTTTAAATTCGTAAGCCGCATCCGCTGGCGCGTGGAAGGTGACGATGGTGGGCGCTTGAATGTTTGCCGGCAAAAAAGGCACAAAGCCTAGCGCTGCCATACCGCGCAGCAAGGTGTCGCAGTTGGCCTGGTAGCGCGCCAGGCGTGCGCTTTGCCCACCTTCTTCCACAAATTGGGCAATTGCCTCATGTAACGCTACCAGCGCATGGGTGGGCGGCGTAAAGCGCCATTGCCCGGTTTTCTCCATGTAGGCGTGTTGGTCGAATAAATCCATGGCCAGCGATTGGCTGTTGCCTTCGCAGGCCGCCAGTACCTGCTTGCGCACAAACACAAAGCCCATGCCGGGCACGCCTTCCAGGCATTTGCCGCTGGCGGCGATCAATGCGTCAAAGCGGGTACTGCGCGCGTCAATCGGCAGCGCGCCAAACGAGCTCATGGCATCGACGATCAGGCCTTTGCCGTGGCGCTCGCATACATCGGCCACGGCCTGTAGCGGATTGAGCACTCCGGCGCCGGTTTCGCAGTGGATCATCAGTACATGGCTGATGCTGGCATCGGCTTGCAATTGGGCTTCCAAGGCCTGCGGGGAGACGGCTTGCGCATCGTCAAAGGGCAGCACGGTGGTGCGCCTGCCCATCAAAGTGCTGAGCTTGGCAGCGCGCTTGCAATAGGCGCCGTTGTCCACCACCAGCACATGGCCTGCGCGCGGCACCACGGTGGCCACCGCCGCTTCCACACTAAAGGTGCCGCTGCCTTGCAAGGGCACGACCACATGGCTGTCGTGACCGTGCACGATGTCCAGCAGGCTGTTGCGCACGCTGGCGGTGACGGCGATGAAGTCCGCGTCCCAAGAGCCCCAGTCGCGCAGCATGGCCAGTTTGGTGCGCAAACTGGTGGTCAAGGGGCCGGGGGTGAGCAAGATGGCGTCGCGGTGCAAGGGCATGGTGGGTTCTCAAAAGTCCAAAAGCGTCTTAGGGGCGCAGCTAAGACAAGCTTACTGCGCGCAGCCCCAGCGAAAAATTCAGAGTGAAGGCATAGGGAACATTTGCATAAGTCCAAATTCCTTGCGAGCGTAGCGAAGCAAGCCACTTTGGCTTGCCAAGCGTGTGCCTATGGATCGCCGCGACGCGGCGATCCTCGCGATGACCGACTTATACAGACCACCCATAGGCCCGTAGAATACAATTATATTGTTGACAATCTGCAATTTTCTGCTTCAATCCGACCATGCCCTTTGAAACCTTGGACCTGCCGGACCTGGCCCAGCCCACGATTGCCATGCTGCAAACCAGCTCGCTCACCAGCGCGGTGCAGCAAGCCTTGGAGCGCATGATTACGCTGGGCGAACTTGGCCCCGGCGATAAATTGAATGAAGCGGCCCTGGCCGAGCGCCTGGGTGTGTCGCGCGGGCCGGTGCGCGAGGCCTTTCGGGTGCTGGAGGAAGCGGGGCTCTTGACCCTGAAGAAAAACCGGGGCGTGTTTGTGCGCCAGATCCCGCTGCACGAGGCGCTGGAAATTTACGAGCTGCGCGCCATGATGGAAGCCCATGTGGGCGCGGTGCTGGCAGAAGCGGCCAGCGAGGAGCAACTGGCCAGCCTCCAAGCCATGATAGCCAGCATGGAGGAGGCGGTGCAAGCGCAAGACGCGGCGCTGTACTACCGGCTCAATGTGGAGTTCCATGAAACCTTGGTGTCTTTTGCCGGCAACCGCAAGATGTACCTGCTGTACCGGCGCCTGACGCGCGAGCTGGGCTTGTTTAGGCGGCGCAACCTGGCCGCGCAGGATTTGTTGACCGGCTCTATCCAAGAGCATCGTGAGGTACTGGCTGCCATACGTGCGCGCAACGCAGCGCTCGCGGCCGATACGTTGCGTCGCCATGTGCTGCAAAGCCGTGAGCGCACCGCCCGCAGCCAGGATGTGGCGGACGCGCCCGTCAAAACAAGTAATTAATTTCAAGAAAGTAAATGTATGGCATTGCAAGTGAATGAGCGCCACTACGCCTTACCCACCCGCCCCGTGGTGGTGGTGTGCGTGGATGGATGCGAACCCGATTACCTGGCCCAAGCGGTGGCAAGCGGCCATATGCCATGGATGAAAAACGTGCTGCAAAACGGCACCGCCATCGTCGCCGATTGCGTGGTGCCCACGTTTACCAACCCCAATAATTTATCCATCGTTACCGGCGTGCCGCCCAGCGTGCACGGCATCTGCGGCAATTATTTGTACGACACCGCCAGCGACAGCGAAGTCATGATGAATGACCCCAAGTGGTTGCGCGCGCCCACGGTGCTGGCCGCTTTGGCGGACGTGGGGAAAAAGGTGGCAGTGGTCACCGCCAAAGACAAGTTGCGCAGCTTGCTCGGCCACCAAATGCGCGGCATCTGTTTTTCCGCTGAAAAAGCGCACAAAGCCACCTTGGCTGACAACGGTATTGCAGATGTATTGGCCAAAGTCGGCCGCCCTTTGCCCAGCGTCTACAGCGCCGATTTATCCGAGTTTGTATTTGCCGCCGGAGTCTGGCTGATGGCGCATGAAAAGCCGGACTTGATGTACTTGTCCACCACCGATTACATCCAGCACAAGTTCGCGCCGGGCACCGACGGTGCCAATGCGTTTTACGCCATGATGGATGGCTATTTGCAGCAACTGGAAGACATGGGTTGCATCATCGCGCTCACAGCAGACCACGGCATGAATGCCAAAACCGGCATGGACGGCAAGCCCGATGTGCTGTATTTACAAGACATGTTGGACGCGTGGCTAGGCGCAGCCACGGCCCGCGTCATCTTGCCGATTACCGACCCCTATGTGGTGCACCACGGCGCGCTGGGCTCGTATGCCACGATTTACTTGCCAGCGGAAATAGACCGCGCGACCACCGCAGAACGCTTGCGTGCCTTGCGCGGCATCGAAGTGGTGCTGACCCGCGAACAGGCCGCTGAGCGCTTTGAGCTACCTGCCGACCGCATTGGCGATTTGGTCGTGGTGTCCGAGCGCTTCACGGTGTTGGGCACCGCCCAATCGCGCCATGATTTGTCGGGGCTGGACGTGCCGCTGCGCTCGCATGGCGGCATCAGCGAGCAGCGCGTGCCCTTGATACTCAACCGCCCCACGCCCGACCTAGACAAAACGCGTCGCTGGCGCAACTTCGACGCACTCGATGTGGCCCTCAACCTGGCCGCATAAACCTTTGGAAACACCATGACCGATATTGCCGATTTCATACGCGAACACCAACTCGACGCCATGCGCCTGGGCGGCCAGGTGCTGGGTGCGGGCCGCGAGCGCCACATCGAAGTGGTCAACCCGTACACCAATGCGCGCCTGGGCCAAATACCCAAAGCCACGCTGGAAGAAGTGCGCCATGCCTATGCCTGGGCCCATGCTTATCAAAGCCGCCTAACGCGCTACGAACGCGCCGCGATTCTCAACAACACCGCAGCACTGGCGCGCGCGCATGTACAAGACATTGCGCGCCTGATCAGCGCCGAGTCCGGCCTGTGCATGAAAGACGCCGTCTATGAAGCGGGCCGCGTGAGCGATGTGCTTTTGTTCGGCGCGCAAGAAGTGCTGAAAGACGATGGGCAAATCTTTAGCTGCGACCTCACGCACCATGGCAAGCAGCGCCGCGTCTATACCCAGCGCTCGCCACTGCTGGGCGTGATCAGCGCGATCACGCCGTTTAACCACCCCATGAACCAGGTGGCGCACAAAATCATTCCCAGCATCGCCACCAACAACCGCATGGTGCTCAAGCCGTCGGAGAAAGTGCCCTTCTCTGCCATTTATCTGGCGCAACTGCTGTATGAAGGCGGTCTGCCGCCGCAGATGCTGCAAATCATCACCGGCGACCCGGCAGAGATTGCCGACGAAATGCTCACGCATGCGCAAGTGGACCTCATTACTTTTACCGGCGGCGTGCCAATTGGCAAATACATCGCCGCCAAAGCCGCTTACCGGCGCGTGGTGCTGGAGCTGGGCGGTAATGACCCGCTGATCGTGATGGACGACGCCGACCTGGAAGAAGCGGCCACGCTGGCGGTCAATGGTTCTTATAAAAATTCCGGCCAGCGCTGCACCGCCGTGAAACGCATGCTGGTGCACGAGAAAGTCGCCAGCGACTTCACCGACCTGGTGCTGGCAAAAACCCGTGCCTGGACTTATGGCGACCCGGCAGACGCAAACAACCTGATGGGAACGGTGATCGACGAGCAGGCGGCTATGTTGTTTGAAGCGCGTGTGAACGAAGCGGTGTCGCAAGGCGCGCGTCTATTGCACGGCAACCAGCGACGCGGCGCTTTGTACGCGCCCACGGTGATAGACCAGGTGCGCCCGGAGATGACGGTGGTGCGCGAAGAAACCTTTGGCCCGGTATCGCCCATCATCCGCTTTGCCAACATCGACGAAGCGATTGCGATTGCCAACGGCACAGCCTATGGCTTATCTAGCGGCGTATGTACCAACCGCATGGACGATATCGTGCGCTTTGTAAATGAACTTCAGATGGGTACCGTCAACGTGCGTGAAGTGCCCGGCTATCGTTTGGAGCTGACGCCTTTTGGCGGCATCAAGGATTCTGGCCTAGGCTACAAAGAAGGTGTGCAAGAGGCCATGAAAAGCTTCACCAACGTGAAAACCTATTCCTTGCCTTGGGTATAAATAAGCATGTCGTCCCTGACGCCTCGCCTGGCCGATATACGCGACTTGTTGGCCGCGCGCGGCGCAGAGCAATACACCGGCGAGCCGGTCAGCCACCTGGAACACGCGCTGCAATGCGCACTGCAAGCCGAGCTGGAAGGTGCCGACGACACGCTGATCTGCGCAGCACTCTTGCACGACCTGGGCCATTTGCTGCACGACCTGGGTGAGACGCCCAGCGCGCAAGGCGTGGACGACGTACACCAGTACCGCGTTGTGCCTTTTTTGCGCGGCTTGTTTCCGGATGCGGTGATCGATGCCATCCAGCGCCACGTCAGCGCCAAACGCTATTTATGCGCCACGCGGCCCAAGTACTACGCCGCTTTGTCTGAGGACTCCAAACGCAGCTTGGTGTTGCAAGGCGGCGTGTTCAGCCCAGAGCAAGCGCAGGCCTTTTTGCGAGAACCCAGCGCCAGTGACGCGGTGCGCCTGCGCGTTTGGGACGATAGGGCCAAGAAAGCGGGTTTGGCCACGCCAGATTTGGCGCATTTTCTGCACTATGCCAGCCGCTGCGCGCTTTTGCATTGAGGCTGCGCGCATGACATTCCTGTTCTTCTCCCAGTCCTTTCGATTCGCAGCGCGCTCTAACACTGGGCCTGCCTACATCACATGGGCCATGTTGTCCTGGCCCGTAACATTCGCTGCAAACCTTCGTGTTGGGGCTACGTGCCAGGCCTAAGCCCACAGGTGCTGCTGGCCGTTTTGGTCGGCGCGCTGCTGCACGCCAGCTGGAATGTGCTGGTCAAATCCAGCACCGACAAAATCCTCGACACCGCGCTCATCTGCGTGCTCTGTTCTCTGTATGCGTTACCGGTATGTTTGTATGTAGGTCCGCCGGATCCGCAAGTCTGGCCGTTTATTGCGGCCTCGGTAGTGGTACATGTGGCCTACTACTTCGCGCTGGCCGGTGCCTACCGCCACGGCGATCTGGGGCTGGCTTATCCGCTGATGCGCGGCACTGCGCCCGTGTTGGTGGCGCTCAGTTCATTTCTTCTGCTGGATGAAGCTCTCTCACCCTTGGCCTGGCTGGGCGTGTTGTGCGTGAGTTGCGGCCTGTTGATGCTGGGCGCGGGTGCTGTCATGCTGGCGCAAAAAAAAGCGGTGGTTTTTGCTCTGTCCAACGCGGTGCTGATTGCGATTTACACCGTGGTTGACGCCAAAGGTGCGCGCTTGTCAGGCCATGTTTCGCAATACCTTGCGATGCTTTTTGCACTGGACGCTTGGCCCTTTGCCTTATTGGTTTTGTGGCAGCGCAAGGGCGCGGTCCTGCCCTATGTGCGCGGCCGCTGGCGCTTGGCTGCAGGTGGCGCTGCGGCTTCGCTGGCCTCGTATTCGATTGCTTTGTGGGCGATGACGGTGGCGCCGGTTGCGGTGATTGCTGCGCTACGCGAAACCTCGGTTTTGTTTGCCGCCGTGTTAGGTGCGTGGTTGCTCAAAGAGCCCTGGACGCGGCCCCGCGTGCTGGGCACCGTATCCATCGTTCTGGGCGTGATGGCGCTGCGATTGGCCTGAGCACTGAGGCGCATAAGCATTAGGCTTTGCGCACCACCACTAGCCCTTTAAGGTATGCGCCTTCGGGGAAATTTAGCGTCATCGGATGGTCTGGCGCTGCGCCCAGGCGTTCGCTGATAAAGCCGTCCACACCTGCGTCTGCGCCTGCCGAGGCGACGATCTTGTGAAACAAATCTGCGCTGATGCCACCCGAGCAAGAAAAAGTAAACAGCACACCTTGCGGCTCCAAAATTTGCAAGGCCAGTCGGTTGATGTCTTTGTAAGCACGCGCCGCACGTTCGGCGTGTGCAATCGTCGGGGCTAGCTTGGGTGGGTCCAGCACGATGGCATCAAAGCGGCGACCCTCTTTGGCAAAGCGGCGCAAGCTGGCGTTCACATCAGCGTCCATAAATTCGGCGCGCTCTGCCGCAAAGCCATTGCGCGCCACATTGCTTACCGCCATCGCCAGCGCGGGTGCCGAGGAGTCGATGGACGTGACATGCGCCGCGCCACCGGCCAGCGCCGCCACGCTGAAGCCGCCGGTATAGCAATAGCAGTTAAGCACCCGCTGCGATTGCAGGCGCTGCACAACCTGCGCAAAACGCTGGCGGCTGTCACGCTGGTCAAGGTAGTAGCCGGTCTTATGCCCCTGCGCAATGTCCAGACCAAGTTGCCAGCCATGCTCGCTCAGGACCAACGTTGTATCGCCCTGGCCGCGCATCCAACCGACGCGGGTATCAAGCCCTTCTAGGCCGCGGCTGCTGGCGTCCGAGCGTTCATAGATTTTTTGGAAGCCGGTGTGCGTGATCAAGGCATCGGCAATTGCGTCTTTCCAGCGCTCGCAACCTGCGCTGCCGAACTGCGCCACCAAGGTATCGCCATAGCGGTCCACGATCAGGCCGGGCAAGCCGTCGGACTCGCCATGCACCAGGCGCAGGCTATCGCTAGCTATCGTCAGTCGCGCGCGTGCGTCAACCGCGGTGCGAACGCGCGCAGCGAAAAAAGCGCCGTCAATGCGATCGCCTTCCTCAAAACTCCATACGCGGGCGCGAATGCGCGATTGCGGGCTAAAGGCCGCCCAACCCAGAAATTGGCCCGCGTGTCCCTCCACCCGCACCGTCTCACCACTGTCACCACCGCCTTTAGCGATCGCCGATTCAAAAATCCAGGGGTGTTTGCGCACCAAGGATCGCTCTTTGCCGTCGCGTAGTCGCAGTGTTTTCATAGCGGGCATTGTCCCCCGCTTCGGCGCGCATGAAGATTTTGGGATTGTCGGCAAGTATCAGACTAGTCGATATACTGGTCTATTGATCTCAATCCGGAGCAAATCATGAAAATCGAAGTCGGGTCCTACGAAGCCAAGACAAAGCTGCCACAGTTGCTGAGAGACGTTCAAAACGGCAAGCACTACACCATCACCTTGCGGGGTGAAGCCGTCGCAGATTTGGTGCCAACCCAGGGCGGTCAGCGCTCGGACGTTGCTGCCGTTGCAGAAGAAATGCGGGCCTTTATGCGTGCCCGTCGGCCTGTGGCGGGGTTGGACCTTAAGACCCTCATTGATGAGGGGCGTGCATGAGCTTCGTTTTAGACGCCTCTGTCGCGCTCTTGTGGCTGGTTCCAAAAACCAACCCAGCAGGCGCAGCCTATGCGGATTCGGCACTGGTAGCGCTAAAGGAATCGCAAGCCATCGTGCCATCTCTTTTTGCGCTGGAAATCGCTAATGTTGTCGCCAAAGTCGAGGCCAAAGGAATCGTATCTGAGGCGGATTCTCAACGTTTTATTTCTTTGATGGGCCAACTCGAACTGGTAACCGATATAGAGACCACGGCACACGCTTTGGGCGATACATTAAACCTTGCAAGGCGCTATCGCCTTTCGGCCTACGACGCCGCCTATTTGGAACTGGCCTTGCGCAGAGGCCTACCGTTGGCAACACTCGATGCGGATCTAGCACAGGCTGCTACCCGGGCGGGACTCCCGATCTTCGCAATTCATTGATTCGCAAATTCAGGGCGGATTGTTGAAAAAGAAAAAATGGGTCCTGCCAGCTATCAGGTCAATCTTGCTTGTGCATCGGTTAGGGGAAACGCGATCTCAGTCATCGGTCTGCAGGGATGCAGGCTCAAACATCTTCCTGCAGCAAATCTTCCATCACCTGAAACTGGCTCATGTACACCTTACCCGGCAGCGAATGCAAAAAATGCGTGCCGCGCAGGCGGTCCATCACCGGGCCTTTGACTTCGCTCAGGTGCAAAGCGATGCCTGCTTCTTGCAGACGCGCGGCGATGGCTTCCAGGCTTTCGAGTGCGCTGGCGTCGATATGGTTGATGGCGCTGCATTGCAAGACCAGATGCGCCAGCGAAGCATGCTGCGCCACTTCGCGGTTGATGCGGTCTTCTAGCGCGCGGCAGTTGGCAAAATATAGGTTTTCATCCACACGCAAACCAATCACCCGCGCATGCGTAATTACGTCGTGGCGACGCACATTGCGAAAGTGTTCGGTACCCTGCACTTGGCCCACTTGCGCAATATGCGGCCGACTAGTGCGCAACAGGTACAAGGCCAAGGACACCGCCACACCGGTCACCAGCCCGGTCTCCACACCCGAGCCTAGCGTCACCACCAGCGTTGCCAGCGCAGCAGCAAAGTCGGCTTTGGAATAGGCCCAGGTGCGCCGGAATATGTCTACATCAACCAGCGACAGTACAGCCACCACAATCGTTGCGGCCAACGTGGCTTGCGGCAGGTAGTAAAGCGCCGGTGTTAACCACAAGGTCGCCAGCGTGATGCCCACCGCGGTAAACACTCCAGCGGCCGGTGTTTGTGCACCTGCGTCGAAATTGACCACCGAGCGGGCAAAACCGCCGGTCACCGGAAAGCCGCCAGACAGACCGGCGGCAATATTGCTGGCGCCCAGCGCCAGCAGTTCCTGATCTGGCTCGATGCGCTGGCGCCGCTTGGCCGCCAGTGTTTGACCCACAGAGACCGACTCTACAAATCCCACCACGCTGATCAGCAAGGCTGGCATAGCCAGCGATTTCCACAGTGCGGTATCCCACAGCGGCAGCGTGAGCGGAGGTAGACCGCCGGGTACGTCTCCCACGATTTTTAGCCCTTGGGTTTGCCACTGGAAAAACCAGGCCAGCGCGGTGCTGAGCGCGATCGCCGCCACAGGCCCGGCTTTGGCCAGCATATCGGTGCTGTGCGCGGTCATGCCCATTCGCTGCAACAGTGGCTTCAAGCCTTTGCGTACCCACAGTAAAAACACCAGGACCGTGCCGCCCACGGCCAGGCTCAGCCCATGAATTGCAGGCACTTGTTGGGTCAAACTCAGCACCAAGGCGACAAAGTTCTCACCATGGGCGCTGACGCCCAGCACGGTTTTAAGCTGACTGGCTGCAATCAACAGACCGGAAGCGGAAATGAAACCGGCGATCACTGGATGGCTCAGAAAATTAGCGAGAAAACCCAATCGCAGCACACCCATTAAAAGCAGCATGGCGCCGGACATAAACGCCAGGGTGATGGCTACGGCCCAGTAATGTTCGGAGCCCGGTGCGGCATGGGTGCCGATGGCCGCTGCCGTCATCAGCGAGACCACCGCCACCGGCCCTACCGCCAGCACGCGGCTGCTGCCCAAAAGCGCATACAAAAGCAGGGGCGCCACGCTGGCATACAAACCCGCTTGTGGTGGCAGTCCGGCCAACAACGCATAGGCCAGGCTTTGCGGGATCAGCATGACCGTGACGATGGACGCGGCCAGCAGGTCGCGCGACAAGGTACTACGGTCGTAGTGGCGGCCCCATTGCAGGGCGGGGAGGGAGGGCAAGAAAGCTTGCCAGCGTGCTGCCATTTAGCCCAGCATCTCCGGCTGGGCTAGCCATTCGCGGCCTTTGAGCATGGCATCCCAATAAAGCGGCGGCAGGATGCGTTCTTTAAGGTACCAAGCCAGCGTCGATGGCCTGGTGCCGTCATTCAACCAACTGGGCAAGGTGGGCAGCAGCTTGCCGCCGTAGCCGAACTCGGCCAGCACAATCTTGCCGCGCTCCACCGTCAGCGGGCAGGAGCCGTAGCCGTCGTAGTGCACTTCGCTTTTACGCTGGCCGCGTGTGAACAAAAGATTGTGCGCCACCACCGGCGCCTGCTTGCGCGCAGCGGCGGCGGTTTTGGCGTTAGGGCTGTTGCCCGCATCGCCCAAAGCAAACACATTGCTATAGGTTTTGTGGCGCAGGGTTGCGGGGTCGATGTCCACCCATCCTGCGGCATCGGCCAGCGGGCTAACGCGCACAAAGTCGGGGGCTTTTTGCGGCGGCACCACGTGGATCATGTCAAAGTCCATGTTCACTTGCGTGCTGCTACCCTCGGCCGCGCTTTGGCTGAAGGTGGCGGTTTTGGCGTTGCCGTCAATGGATACCAGCTTGCGCCCGAAGTTCAGCCCGATGCCATAGGCCTTGACGTACTCCATCAGCGCCGGCACGTAATCGGCCACGCCGAACAAGACCGGCCCGGCATTGCAAAACTGGATGTCAGTGGCGCCCAGCACGCCTTGCTTGCGCCAGTGGTCAGCTGATAAGTACATGGCTTTTTGAGGCGCGCCTGCACATTTGATGGGCATGGGCGGTTGGGTGAAGAGTGCTTTACCGCCGCGCAAAGCCTGTACCAACTTCCAGGTGTAGGGGGCCAGGTCGTAGCGGTAGTTGGAGGTCACGCCATTGCGGCCCAGGGTTTCGGGCAATCCGGGGATGGCGTCCCAGTCCAGTTTGAGTCCGGGGCAGACCACCAATTGTTGGTAGCGCAACACACGGCAGCCGTCCAAAATAATGCAATTGCGCTCGGGCTCAAATGCGGCCACGCCTGCCTTGATCCAATGCACCCCATGCGGTATCACGCCGCCCATGGTGCGAGCGGTAAATGGTGCATTAAAGACACCCGCACCCACCAGCGTCCAGCCGGGTTGGTAATAGTGGACATCGGCCGGATCCACCAGGGCGATGTCCAGATTCGGATCGCGCGCCAGCAAGCTGGCGCAGACCGCGATACCGGCAGCCCCCGCACCGACCACCACGACCGCATGTTGCGCATCGGCTACCTCTACCGGCGTCTTGCCGCCATTGGCGATACGGCGCACCAGCGCTTGCAGGGGAAAGCCGGCCGCTGCGGCGGTTTGCACAATATGCGGCAGGTCCAACTGGCCGGCCTGCGACAAAGCCCACATAGTGGTCGAGCGCATGCCAGTACGGCAATAGGCCACTACCGGTTTGGGCAGGCTTTCAATGAGCTGCCCAAATTCCTCGCCTTGTGCATCGCTCACCTTACCGGCTTCAGTTGGCAGATAGCGGGCACTCATGCCCAGCTTCAAAGCAGCTTGTTCGATTTCTGAAAACCCCGGTTGGTCCGCGCCCTCGCCATCGGGGCGGTTGCAGATGATGGACTTGAAGCCCGCTTGCGCCAGATCCGGTAGGTCCGCAATAAGGATTTGCGGCGTAACCGAAAGCTGCGCGCTGAGTCTTTTGATGTCCATATGAAGTTTCTTTTTAAGTGTTGAATTGGACTTTCAGCGCGCTTATACCGCTTGCGCTGCTTGTGCGCGCCGCTCTGCGACTTCGAAAATCAGCATGCCGATGAGCATGAAGACGACAAATAATGCCGCTTTGCTTTGCCCTGCGGCTACTGACACCAATGCCGGGCCGGGGCAAAAACCGGCTAGGCCCCAGCCGGCGCCAAACAGCAGCGAACCAATAACCAGACGCTTGTCGATGTCCTGTTTGCTGGGCATGCGTAGGTCCGCGCCTAAGAAGCTAAGGCTGCGTTTTTTGGCCAGGGAAAAGGCAAATACCCCTACCGCGATAGCGCCGCCCATGACCAGCGCTAAAGAAGGGTCCCATAGGCCGGCCAGGTCCAAAAAGCCCAGCACTTTGGCCGGATCGGTCATGCCCGAAAGCATCAGGCCCAGGCCGAACACCAGACCGACGAAAAATTCAGTGATACGGTATTGCATCGTTATGACCTTTTAGAGAGTGTGGCGCACTAGGAATACAGTGGCAAAGCCGGCAGCCATAAAGCTCAGGGTGGCGACCAGGGAGCGGGGCGACAAGCGCGACAGCCCGCACACGCCATGGCCGCTGGTGCAGCCCGAGCCATAGCGCGTGCCAAGGCCGACCAGCACACCGGCCAGGGCGATGACCGGTTCACTGGCATCGATGCGCACTGCGGGAAGCAGTTCGGGTGGCATGACGGCAGCAAACACCATGGGCGCGGCGCCCATGCCCAGCAGGAAGGCAAAGCGCCAGCCGATATCCCCCATACGCGGCGCCAACAGGCCGCCCAGAATGCCGCTGATGCCCAGAATCCGGCCATTTAGCAGGACAAACATGGCCGAAGCAATGCCCAACAAAATGCCGCCACCCAACGAGGTCCAGGGGGTGAAGTGAAGCCAGTCGATGTTCATAGCGCCCCCTTCTCGGTAGAACAAAATTGTTCATAAAGCACTTTCATCAGTGCCAAGGCCTGCACACTACTGAGCTGGTAGTAAATGTTTTTGCCCTCGCGCCGGGTGCTGACCAGCTCCTCATCGCGCAAGACGGTCAGCTGCTGCGACAGGGTCGGCTGCACAATGCCCAGCGCCTCTTCGAGTTCGCCCACCCGCATTTCCCCTTGGGTGAGCTGGCACAAAATCATCAAACGGTCCGGGTTGGACAAGACTTTGAGCAGGCGGCAGGCCTGCCCGGCGGCCTGCTGCATGTCATGCAAGCTCAGGGAAACTTCATTCATCGGCGCACTCCACAATTAATTTTTTCATAGTATATTGATTTTTAATATATCTGTAAATATACTATATCAACTTTAATTGAGGAGCTTCCTGCCATGCCTACCGAATTGCTTACGCCCCAGGTGCACGGAATTTTTGACAAAGCTACTTGGACCGTTACCTACGTCGTTCACCAAGGTCCGGGCACGGCCTGCGCCATCATCGACTCGGTGCTGGACTACGACCCCAAGTCGGGCCGCACCCGGCATACGTCTGCCGACAAAGTGATTGCCTATGTGCGTGAAAACCAATTGCAAACCGCGTGGATTCTGGAAACCCATGCGCATGCGGACCACCTCAGCGCTGCGCCCTACCTGAAAGCGCAACTTGGCGGAAAGACGGCGATCGGCGACCACATCACCGCGGTGCAAAAAGTGTTCAAAGGCATCTTCAACATGGAGCCGGCCTTTGCATGCGATGGCTCGCAGTTTGACCATTTGTTTGCGGACGGCGAAGCGATTGTGGTGGGTGAGATGCGTGGCCACACCATGCTGGTGCCTGGCCACACACCGGCTTGTGTGGCCTACCGTTTTGGCGATGCGGTGTTTGTTGGCGACACCATGTTCATGCCTGATGTAGGCAGCGCGCGCTGCGATTTTCCTGGCGGCAATGCGCGTCAGTTGTATGCCTCGATACAGAAAATTCTCAGCCTTGCGCCACAAACCCGCCTGTTCATGTGCCACGACTACCCGCCAGCGGGCCGCGAAGTCGCGTTTGAATCCACGGTGGCCGAACAACGCGCAAAAAACATCCATACCCACGAAGGCATTAGCGAAGACCAGTTTGTGCACATGCGTAGTACGCGCGATGCCACACTAGATATGCCGGTGCTGATCCTGCCTGCGGTGCAGATCAACATCCGCGCCGGTCAATTCCCACCGGCCGAGGACAACGGCGTGGCCTATGTCAAGATCCCTTTGAACGCCCTATAAGCATGGCTAAGGGCTGAAAACTTTGAATCGATACTTCTAATTGATTATCAAATTAGAAATAATAAATTAGGACCCAATCTTCTCCCAAGCCAGGTTTCCCCTCCTTCCATTAGCCCGCTTTCATCGTGGGCTTTTTTTTGCCCGCTGCGGCCCCCAGCAATAGGTTACGGGGCTCACCGTATCATCAGCCCTTGCTTGATAACTCCGAGCCCCATGATCCGCATCACTGAAATCAAACTTCCTCTGGCTGCGCTACCCGTGCATGGGCTTCGCGCGGCCGACTCACCCAGCGAAAGTGTGCAGGACCGCATGCCTGCGGCACATCCCTTGGAATCGCTGCGCCAGGCGGCAGCGCAAACCCTGGGTATTGCGCAGTCAGAAATTTTGGAGCTTCAGGTCTTCAAACGCAGTTTTGATGCGCGCAAGGCCGACATCTTGGCCGTCTTTATCCTGGATGTGCAACTAGCCCCCGCTACAGAAGCGCGCTTGCTGGCACAGCATGCAAACCATGCGCATATCGCGGCCACCCCGGATATGGCTTATCTGCCTACGGCCCTTGCCCCCGCTGCCTTGAAGAGTCGGCCCGTGGTGGTGGGCTTTGGGCCTTGCGGCATGTTTGCCGCTTTGCTGCTGGCGCAAATGGGATTTAAACCCTTGGTGCTGGAGCGCGGCCCGATGGTGCGTCAACGCACCAAAGACACTTGGGACTTGTGGCGCAAAAACACCTTGCATGTACACAGCAATGTGCAGTTCGGCGAAGGTGGTGCCGGCACGTTTTCAGACGGCAAGTTGTGGAGCCAAATACGCGACCCGCGCCATCTGGGCCGCAAAGTGATGAACGAGTTGGTGCAAGCTGGTGCGCCGCCAGAAATTTTGTACGAGGCGCATCCGCATATCGGCACTTTCAAGTTAGTCAAAGTGGTGGAAAACCTGCGCGCGCGCATCGAGGCGCTGGGTGGGGAAGTGCGCTTCGGGCAGCAGGTGGTGGATGTGCAATTGCACCGTGCGCCAGGCAGCAGCGCCGGCATGCACAGTTTGGATGCGCTGCAGGTTTGCGACACGGCCTCGGGTCGTTTGTATGCGATCGCAGCCAGCCACGTGGTGCTGGCGCTGGGCCACAGCGCACGCGACACATTCGCCATGTTGTATGACCGCGGCATAGCGATGCAGGCCAAGGCGTTTTCTATCGGCTTTCGCATTGAGCATCCGCAAGGCGTGATAGATCGAGCGCGCTGGGGTCGCCATGCGGGCCACCCCTTGCTGGGCGCTGCTGATTACAAGCTCGTGCACCATGCTGCTAACGGGCGCAGTGTGTACAGCTTTTGCATGTGCCCCGGCGGTACGGTGGTCGCTGCCACCAGTGAAGCAGGCCGCGTGGTGACCAATGGCATGAGCCAGTATTCGCGCAATGAGCGCAATGCCAACGCGGGCATCGTGGTCGGCATAGAGCCCTCCGACTATCCGCAGGACGCGGCCAGCTTTATCGCCGCCTTTGGCGCCGTCGATGGCGCGCGCTATGCAGCGCAAGCGCAAGCCATGCGCGACAACGCGAAGGCACTGGAGCCATATGCAAATGTGAAGACTGCACAAGCGCAGACTGCACACATGCAGAAAGAGCGCAAAGCCAAAGCCAAAGCCAAAGCCGTTGGCGGGCTTTTGTCGGCAAGTGCCCATGCCGATGCGGCGCACGCCCATGTGCACCCCTTGGCGGGCATGGTGTTGCAGCGCAGTTTGGAATCGGCAGCCTATGTGCTGGGTGGCGCTAATTACCAAGCGCCGGGCCAGCGGGTGGGCGACTTCTTAGCCAATCGGGGCTCTAGTGGTTGGGGCACCGTTACGCCCTCTTACCGGCCCGGCGTCACCCCCGTGAATCTGGCCCCCAGCCTACCTGCGTATGCGATAGAAGCCATCCGCGAAGCACTGCCGGTATTCGGGCGAAAGATCAAAGGCTTCGATATGGAAGATGCCTTGCTTACCGGAGTAGAAACCCGCACTTCAAGCCCTTTGAAAATGCCGCGTGGCGAGGATTTGCAAAGCAGCAATGTGCGCGGCCTGTATCCGGCGGGTGAGGGCGCTAGCTATGCGGGGGGCATTTTGTCAGCCGGCGTCGATGGCATCCGGGTGGCCGAGGCCTTGGCGCTGGACCTAGTTAATGCGCCGCGCCCTTGAACAACGCCAGCAAGGTGCCGGCCAGCACAAACAAGCTGCCAAAGGTACGATTCATGGCGCGTATATGCGACGGGTTACGCAGAGCAGATAAGAGCCGTGCGGCCATTGCAGCATAGGCCGCCATTACTACCAAATCGGTGAACGACAGAGTAGCGCCGATCAGCAGGTATTGGGGTAGCAGCGCCTGATCCAGCAACAAAAACTGCGGCACTACGGCCAGCATGAATACCGTACCCTTGGGATTGACCGCATTGATCATCCAGCCGCGCAGCACCATTTCGCGCCGACGCATCAAGGGGGCATCGGCATCTTGCGCGACCAGCGGGCCCGGCGCTGCGCGCCACTGGGCAATGCCTAGCCACACCAGATAGACCACTCCGGCCCATTTGACAATTAAAAACGCGGTGTTAGAAGCCTCGACCAAGGCCCCCAAGCCCACCGACACGACCAGCAACTGTGTCCAGATGCCCATGACTAGGCCGAAGACCGTGAAATAGCCGCGCTTAAAACCGTGGTTGAGCCCAGCGCTCATGGCGGCCACCGCGCCCGGACCTGGCGAAATGCTAATGGCCCAGGCCGCGACAAAAAATGTCAGCCAGTGCGAAAGATCCATGTTTATTCATTCTCAAAAAAAGATCAGCGGGCCATGTGCTGGCCCGCTGATGGTTTTGTCTGCATTGCGCAGTGACAGATGCGCCCACTTGCGTGAGCGTTATCGACTACGCAAATGGTGCGCGATTATGCGCTTTGTAATGCCGCGATACGCTCTTCAATTGGCGGATGCGTGCTGAACAACTGTCCTATGCCACCGGCAATGCCAAAGGCAGCCACGCTCTTGGGCAATTCGCCAGGCGTCATGCCGCCTAGGCGGGCCAGCGCGTTGACCATCGGTTGCTTGCGGCCCATCAATTGGGCCGCACCCGCGTCCGCGCGGAATTCGCGCTGGCGGCTGAACCAGGCCACCACCATGGCTGCGGCAAAGCCCAACACGATATCGAGCACGATGGTGGTGATGAAGTAAGCCATGCCGGGGCCGCTGTTTTGCTCATCGTTTTTACGCAAAAAGCTGTCTACCGCGTAGGCGATAACCCGGCTGAGGAAAACCACAAAAGTGTTCATCACGCCCTGAATCAGCGTCATCGTCACCATATCGCCGTTAGCGATGTGCGCTACTTCGTGGCCGATCACGGCTTCCACTTCTTCGCGCGTCATACCGGCCAGCAAGCCTGTGGATACGGCCACCAGTGCAGAGTCCTTGAAAGCGCCCGTGGCAAAGGCATTGGGCTCGCCTTCGAAAATGCCGACTTCGGGCATGCCGATACCGGCTTTTTCGGAAAATCTGCGCACGGTTTCCACAACCCATGCCTCGTCGGCGTTTTGCGGCTGGGCTATCACCTGCACCCCCGAACTCCACTTGGCCATGGGTTTGCTGATGAGCAGCGAAATAAAGGCGCCGCCAAAACCGATGACCAGCGCGTAGCCGAGCAGCAGCCCCAGATTAAGGCCGTTGCTGGTGAGGTAGCGGTTCACGCCCAAAAGGCTGGCCACGATACCCAGAACCACCACGATCAGCACATTGGTGAGCACGAGTAAAAGAATACGTTTCATATCAACTCCAGAGAAAGTGTGCGCGCCGCACAAACACCGGTTTGGGCTCTTCGCGCTGCAACACAGGCCTCCATGGTAGGGCTAGAGTATGAAAATTCAAGTATTGCGCATCAAGTGCCCATGCAAATTGCGGGCTTTGGCTGCTTTAACTGGAGGTCTCGCGCGGCGGACGGAACACTGAAACATCGTCGTAAAAGTCGGGCGTTTCATT
>Ga0214919_10001646_pt1 | contig 36105 bp, 54 predicted proteins | sample LL1503_MetaG_FD_177994 | JGI IMG/M metagenome (GOLD analysis project Ga0214919, IMG submission 177994) | Freshwater microbial communities from Lake Lanier, Atlanta, Georgia, United States - LL-1503 | ecosystem: Environmental > Aquatic > Freshwater > Lake | place: USA: Georgia | collected...
GATGATATTGAAAATATTATAACATTTTGTAAAAAAAAAACTAATGATAAAAAAATTGTTATACTTGATGAAGCTGATATTTTAACTAAAAAATCTCTTAAAATTATTGAAAATTTATTAGATCTTAATATTATATTTATTTTTACTTGTAATTCTAAAAAAAGTATTATTGAATCTATTCAAAGTAGATGCACTATTTTATTATTTAATAAAATATCAGATAATCTTATAATAGATAGATTAAAATATATATGTAATAAAGAAAATTTTAAAGATATTGATATAGAAACTATTGCAATATTAGCAAATGGTGATTTTAGAAAAGCTATTAATTTATTAGAATTAAATATTAATAATAATATAAATAAATTTAATATTTAGTTGGAAATATCTAATTTAATTAAATCTATTTTTAATAAAGATATTGATAATATTATATTTTATCTCGATTCTTTTATTAATAAAAATTTTGATATTATTGATATTATTAAATTACTTATATCTAATATTAAAAATAATCAAAATATTGAACAAAATTTAAAAATTAAATTTTTATCTAAAATATATAAATCTTATAATATTATATGTGATGGTTTAGATAATAAATTATAGTTATATAGTATGATATTTAAATTATTTTGAATTTAATATATATGATATATTTATATATAATAATAATTATTATTATATATATGTATATATTTTATTTATATATTATCTTTTATATCAATTATTATTTATAATATTAATTTTTATTATTATATCAATTATTTTTATCATATATACATAATTATTAGAACTTTTTGATATCATATTATCTAATTTCACCAATTTTAATAATATATTTGTATATAATATTTTATTATCTTTTTCTATTAATTCTTTTATATAATCGATCACTAATTTTAATATATCATATGCATTATATCCATTTGATATTAATTTATTTATTATTTTATTTCCATCTTTATAATTTTTTATTAATAATATTTTTTTATCATCTATTATTTTCATATAATCATTGATATCTATTATATTTATTATATTATTATTTTGATATAATTTCTATAATATTATTAATATCTTTCTTATATCTAAATTACATTTATTATATAAATACTATGTTGTATCTTCATTTATTATTATCTATTCTTTTTTTATTATTTTATTACATACTTTATTTATATTTTCTAAATTTAATCTATTCAATTTTATATTTAAAAATCTTGATCTCAATGAATTTATTATATTATTTATATAATTACATATTATTATAAATCGTATATTCTATGATTTTAATTCTATTATTTTTCTTAATGCTAATTGAGATTCTTCTGATAATTCATCTGCTTCATCTAATATTATCATTTTTATATTGTTTGATTTTATATTTATAAATGTCTTTATTCTATCTCTTATTGTTTTTATTCCTTTCTCATCTGAAGCATTTATATATAATATTGATTCTATATTAGTTATATTTTTACTTATTAAATATGCTGCTGAAGATTTACCTGATCCAGATGGTCCATATAATAATATATTAGGAACATATTGTTTTTTTATTATATTTATTAATAAATTTTTAATAGAATATGAATGTTCATATTCTTTAATATTTACTGGTTTATATTTATCTATCCATATCATTGAATTTATTTATATTGTTTTATAATTTTAATATTTATATATATATATTAAAATAATTTATATAATAAAATATTCAATTTTTATCATTTTTTATTTCTTAAAATATTTAATTCCTCTTCATTTATTGGATAAAAATTATTTATCCACTCCTTATTTAATTCTTCTCTATTATATATTATATCTGTTATATTATTATTTTCTATATCCATATTATATTTTTTTATATTTTTTATTAAATTATATATTATATCTATATTAATATCTCTCATCTTATTTTCTAAATTTATATTTTCTATATCATTATTTATCATATCTAATAAAAATAATTTATTATTATTTATAATATCTTTATAGATCTATTCTATTTTTTTAATATCTATTTTATTTATTCCCTTATAATTAAAACATATTATAAATTTATCACTATTTTTATCTTCTATCTTTGTTTTATATATATAAATATTTTCATAATATTCCTATAATATATTTAATAATCTTATACTTGTTATAGTATATGTATCATAATATTTAATTATTGATATTCCTCCTTTTTTTTGATTTTTTAATATTGTTATTAATTCAAATATTTTTAAATCATATAAATATTGTTCTTTATAATTTATATCTTCTAATTTTATATCTGTATTACCTATTATTAATTCATATTCATTTTTATCTTTTATTTTATTTTTTTTATCTATATATTCTATTTTTTTATATTTATTAAAATTATTATAATCATCATTATTAATATTATATATTGATATATCATCCTATTTATTTTTTTTATTATATATTTTTTCTTTAAAATTTATTAAACATTCATATATATCTGTATTATAATCATTTATTAATAATATATTTTTTTTATTTTCATCTAATATTTTAAATACTATTAATAATTCCCAATATTTATTAAATATATTTGTTATATTTAATTCCTTATTTAAATATCTATTTGTTAATTCATTCATATCATTTTTTAATTTTATCTAATATTCTTTATCTTTTATTTTTATATATTTATTTCTTAATTCATTTATTTCATAATTATATCCTAATTTTAATAATGGCTATGATATATTTTTTCCTTTTATTATATCTAACTCTTTTATTATATTATTACTAGTTTGTTCTAATTTATATAAACTCATTTATATAATATTGTTATTATTATTATTATATAATTTATATATAAATATATATAATTATTTAATTTTTATTTTTCAATTTTATCTATTTAAAAATATTTGTATTATTAATTTATATTTTAATATTAAATTGTTAATTATTATATTATATGAAAGAATTTCTTTTTATTTTAAAAGTTAATAATAATATTAGTTTGATATCTAAAAAATAGATATTAAATGAATTATATTATAATCTTGCTGTTATTCCATCTACTAGTGAATTAGATTATTACATTACTTATAATAATATTCCCATCAGTAATACTAAAAAATATATCAAAAAATTAAAAAAAAATATTTCTAAATTAGATAATAACTTAATTTTATATGATATTAAATCTAAAAATATTTATTTAATTACTGATGAAAATGTATATTATCGTGTTAATATTAATGACTATCGATTACCAAGTGATGATTTATTAAAAACATTTAAAAAAACATTAGATAAAATTAATTTAAAAAATGATTTATAGGATGATGATTTATATTATAAAGAAAAATTAATTAAAAATATTAATTTCTTATCTTGTTTTGATTTAAAAGTTTTAAAATAGACTTATTATAAATTATTTTATAATTCTTCTGTTATTGGTAAAGAAACTACTACTTGTGATAAAAAATCGTTTATACCTAATTCAAATATTAATCCTTATTATTCAACTAGTGAATTAATACATCATGCTTTAAATATGGGTTTAATTTAGAATAAAAATATTAAATTAAAACAAATTTATAATTTATGTAAAATTATTCGTGCTAATGATTTTGATAATGATATAATTTTAAAACATTAGATTTATATTAGAGAAAATAATATTAAAAATACTATTCAATACTATTCATTATATGGATCTTCTTTTATTAATAATTATTTACGTAATAATAATAACTCTACTATAATTACTAAAAATCCATTTATTGAAAATATTATTATTAATCTTAATAATTTTATTATTAATTCTCCACCTATGAATAAAGCATATTCTGTTTATCGTTTTATTAATTATGATAGTTATATCATTAATTATAATGAAGGTGAAATTTTTACATCTACTAGTTTTACTAGCACATCTAGAAATCCTTTTTTTAATCCAAAAGATAATTATTTTGGTGATATATTAATTAAAATTAATATTCCTAAAAATAATAAAGGATTATGTATTTGTATTGAAAATTATTCTCTTTTCCCTAATGAATTTGAGGTCATTTTACCTCCTGCTAAATTTAAAATTATTCATAAAAATGAAAATTTTAAATATTATCATCCTAATAAAGATGCTCAAAATTTAATTAAAAGAAAATATGAATTAGAAATTATTGAAATTTTTACTGATTCTACAATATTATTTAAAAATATAAAAACAAAACCTCTTAAAAAATTACCTATTATTAATTTAGATCTATTAAAAAAATATGATATATATTATTTTTATAATAATATATTAATTGATGTAAATGGAATGAAACCATTTTATATTATACATAATAATAAAAAAAAATTATTTTTTGCTTATTATTATAAAAAATCAACTATTTATAATAAATTCTTTTATTACAATGATAATGATTTTATTTATTTTGTTGAACATGATATTAATAATTTTAAAATTAATCTCTTAATTGAAATTACTAATAATTTATCTATTAATTTTCATAATCGTTATTTTGGATTTAAATATGATTATATCAAAGATTTTCTTGATTTTATTGCTAAATTAGCTTTTATTTTTAATATTGATAATATTATTATACATCCTGATTACTCTTCTTATAATAATATTATTAATAATGAATTTGATATTGATAAACAAATTAAATATTTAGATGATGATAATATTGATTCACATAAATTAAATTTATATACTGCTGATAATAGTTTTTATTGTATTGATATATATAATTATATATTATCTATTGTTAATAATGATACTTGGATTAATAAATATAAAGATTATTATGTTAAAAATAATATTGATCTACAATTTTTTAAAAATATAAATAATATTGATTTTTATTCACTTAATATCCCTAAATTACATTCATTATATAAATTATATACCAAAAATACATTTGATTCTATATTACATTATTATATTTATTTGCATAATAATTATTTTTATCTTATTGAAAATTTAGAACATTATATTCTTAAATATCATAATATAACTTGTAATTTATTTTTTGATATTAAATATTATTTTGATTATAAATATTATTTATATTCTAAAGAAATAATTGATACCTATTTTGATTATCAAAATGAAATTAATATTTATAAAAATAATATTGATATTATTGATTTTTCTAAATATAATATTGATTATAATAATAAACAATTAGAACATAGAGTTGATTACATACAAATTAAATAATATATTGATTATTATAAAAAAAATAAATAATAAAATAGTTATCTACAAAATAATATATAACAAAATAGTATATAGTAAAAAAAAGATTTAAATATTAAAATAATAATATTATTATTATTTTAATATTTATAATTAATAAATTAATAAATTAATTCATAATCATTTATTCATTCATTAATATTATATATTATCTTTGTTTAATATTTTTTATATTTTAGATATTAAATATTCATCTAACATATCTATATCATTATATACTAGATAATTATTTGTTAATTTATCTAAATAATCTAATTAAACTTCTGATATATGATTTATTATTTTTTATTTTGTTTCATCATATAATTATATATTTTATATATTTTCTAATTCTTATTCTATTCTTTTTTATGTTCTAATTCTAGATTATATTCTTAAAACTATTCCTCCTTTATTAATAATATAATCATATTCATTTTAAAATCTAACATCTGTTATTATAAAACAATTATTTTCATAACCATATTTTTCTTATAATATTCTTATTTATATATCTAAACTTTTAATCCATATTTATTATCCATATTTATCTCTACATTCTTCTGTTCCATATTATTATAATTTTTATCTAATATTACTGTCTTTTTTTATAAATAATTATTCATATGATACATCATTTCTTACATAAAATTCTATTTTTAATTATTCTGCAAAACTTAAATAATATATTTTTTTATTTTTTATTATTTATGGTAATATTTTTTCACCAATATAATTTTTCCCACATCCTATCTTACCACATAATCCAATTATTATATTATTTTATTTTTAATTATTCATTGTTGTATAATATGTATTGTATTGTATTGTTTATTTTTTTATATTTATTAATATATATTATATAATCTTTAAATAAATTGTTTTTCAATTTTTATATTATTGATCAATATATTCCATCTTTTATTTAACTACTTTATTTTTCTATAAATTTATAATATTTTAATCAATTGATTAATATTAACATTAATGATTAATAACATTACTACATTTTATACAATAATTATTATTACATTTACATTTTATAAAATTATAATTTAATTTTTTTTTACATTAATTACAATATTATTTATTTTATTCATTTTATTCATTTTATTCATTTTATTCATTTTATTCATTTTATTCATTTTATTCATTTTATTCATTTTATTCATTTTATTATTAATCATTTTTAAAACATAAACTACACATATTATTATATTATTTATTACCAAAAAAACTTTTACATTAAATACATAATTGATCCATTTTATTTTTTATTTATTAAATAAATGAACAAAATCTCTAAATAATATTTTTTTTTATATTATATGATTTATAAAATAATTAATTATTTTATAAATCATTCATTAATTGATTTATTATATATTATAATTTTTAATAAAATATATTATAAGATAATTAGATCATTATTTTAATTATAATATTTTTAATTATTATTTTATTTACTTCATAGATATTACATATTATGGATTCTAATAAAATAATTATATTTTTCTAGAATAATTAATTAATTTATCATCTCGTATAAAATTTATTAATTTTTATAAACTAATTATTATTTTAATTCTTTTATTTTATATTTTATCATACAAATTTAAAATTTTATCAAATCTTTTATTTTATATTAATATTAAAATTAAATAATTAAATTATTTGTATGTAATAAAATTCATGTTATTAATAATATAATCATATATTTTATTTTATTATATATTTTACATTTCAAGATATTTAAATATTTTTATTAAATTTTAAGGATATCGTATTAAAATATTATCAGTTAATTTTATATATTCTTCTAAATTATCTTGTTATATTATTTATTACAATTTTTATATTTAATTATTACTAAAATTAAATATTTTAAATGAATCTTATAATTATATCTATTTTATTGAATATTTTTATTTTATAAATTCAATCATATTATTAAAAAAAATATCATCATATATTTATATATATTATAACACTTTATCTTTTTATATTTAATATATATCTTATTTAAATGTATGTTATAATTTTAATATGAATGTTTCATAATTATTTAAAATATTTATTATTTTATCATCTTATTCAATATAATATTATAATTATTATTCATCATATTTATTAAATATCATATTAATGATGATAATATTTTATAAATATCTACTATCATATATTTAATAATATTCATTTTATTATCTTATTGAATAGTCATTCATATAATAATCTTTTTAATATTTAATATAATAATTTTTTTATGTAAATTATAAATTAAATTTTTTATTTGATCTATATTTTTACAATCTATATGAATATGATGGACTTTATTTATTATCTTTAACTTTTATCATTTAATTTGTTAATTAAATATAACTTTCTAGATGGATATATAACTTGTTATTTTTAATATCTATTCCACATTTACATACATCTAAATCAAAATTATCAAATATATCAGTTATATCTCTTATATTTTTTAAAATAATCTATATTTTGTTAATCTATCTATTATAAAATAATTAATATATGGTAATATTAAATTTTTCTTATATTACTATTATGTTATCTAATTATTTTATTTCTTTTATAAATTATTTTATATTTTATATTATTAAATCATCTTATTAATCATAAAAATATAAATCTATATCATTATATGGTTAATTAAATATATAATCTACAACAAATCCACCACATATATAAATATTATATTTTTTAATAATATTATATAATTTAATATCTAATATTTACATAATTTATTTAGTAATATTTATATTATAATCATAACCATAATTATTAATATCTTAATATTATACATATTGTAAATTATCATGAATAATTTAATTGAATTATCTACATTAATATAATTTTATGTTATCTAAATTTAATGTAAATAATTATTATTTGAAATTATATTATGCATGACTATATTTTTTAACATATTAAATATATTTTTACTATAAATTTTTGTAATTAAATTATTTATAATTATTTTTTATACTAAATAATTAATTTAAATCTTTGATTATTTTATCATTTATTTAATATTATTATTATATTAAATAATAATCATTATCATTAATATATTTTATTTAATTTTTATCTATTAATATATTTAATTTTTTATCTTATATTTATTAATATGTTTATATATTATGATAATAATAATAAATAAACATATTAATCTTATTAATATTAAAATTATTATTATTATTTTTTAATTGTTATATATACAATTATTATTATGTCTTCAATAAATATATCAATATCTAATAACAATATTATTTCATAGTTTTTTAATTAATTTATTTTTTATATTATTAAATTATTTTTTTAAATATTTATAATTATATATTAGTATCAATTATTAATATCTATTATCTATTTAAACTATATATTATATTATTTAATAACTAGTTATTAAATACAAGTGGTATACAATATTTTATTTCTACTTAATTATATTTTTTATTTTATATTTTTTAACAAGCTTCATATGATATTATATCATTTAATATATTATTATTTACATCTTATAATAATACTAATATCTATGTATCAAAAGATTCATATAAAATATTACATTAAATTTATTCCATTTTTGTATTTTTGTATTTTTGTATTTTTTAAAAATTTTAAAAAAGGTTGATTTTATTAATATTATATATAATATTATATTAATTTATTTATTATAAAATATATATTTATTTTTTCAATTTTTTATTTTTCTTCTAATCCTGTCATATTTATAAATGTAAAATCAGCATTTAATATATTTTTTTTCTATTCAGGTCTATATTCAAATATTGTTTTTAAACCTTTTTTAACTCTATTTGATATATTTAATCTAAATAATCTAGCTTGATTAATACTTTTACCAATACAATTTAATATGATATCCTAATATGGACTATTATCTAGAATATTTAAATTATTTTTTTTAAGATATTTATTTCTATATTTAATTAAAGATCTAATTGAATTATTATAAAATTTTATATAATAATCATTATTATAAATATAATTATACATATATAATATCATATTATACATAAGATTAAAATTAAAAGTTGATATTTTAATATTATTATCTAAAATTCTAAAAGGAATACATTTATTATTATTATTATATATAACTATATATACTTTATTATCTATTAATAATTCAGTTCTTTTATCTAAGAATGTAAAAAATGGATAATATTTTTTTTCTTCAATATTTTTATTATATATATTTTTTAATATATTTTTACATTCATTTATTATCTATTTATAATTATCTGTTATTATTTCTATTTTATTTACTTTATTTATAACTTTTAATTTTTTATAATAATTATTTGAATAATCACCTACTATTACTATATTTTTTATATTTTTTATTTTATCAATTATATTAATTACTTTTATTCTTTTTATTTTATCTATTTTCTCCTTCTTAAACTCTAATTTATAATATTTCTACATTTTATAAAATCTTCCTATATCTTTTTCTAATCTCCAATCACTTGATATTAAATCTGTTATTGATAATAATTTATCTAAATATATTACTAATGGATCTATATAACTAATATTATTAATAATATTTATTGGTATGTTATTATATATTTCTTTTGGCATATATGAAATATCACAATAATTCTAAAAATCTACTATTATAGTATATGTATATTGATGCATAGCCTATTTTCCCAATATATTCTAATATCCTTTTTTATATAATATATCACATATATTTTTTAAATCAACTAGTGGTTCATATGAATATATTTCTATATCTCTATAATCATAATCATCATATATATAATCATTATTATTTTTCTATTTAATTAACATATCAATAGCATAGCCACCATATATTATTCTTTTATTATTTTTAATATAATCTAAAATAATATTATTAACACTTTTAAAATAATCTATTTTAGTATCATAATTATTTTTTATATATTTATTAGTATCATATAAAATAGTATTAATATTTTTTTCTACAATTTTTATATCTTTCTATCTTATTATTTCCATATTATATATTAATTTTTATTTAATTTATTATTTATATTTTTTATATTTAGTTAAATATAAATTAAATGTTTCTTCAGATAAATTAAAATAATTTAAAAATTTTTCCCAAATTTCTTTTTTTTCTATATTTATATCATTTACTTCTATTTTAATATTAAACTAATAATTATTATCAAATATATACTATAAATATTCTAATGTTTTATTATATGTTTTCTAATTTATATTTTTATAAATATACATTATTATACTTGAATTCATTTTAATATACTTATTATCTTTAATTATATTATCAGTTATTAATAATCCATATAAATATTTTTCATCTTTTGATAATAGTTTTGATGTTGATTTTGTTGGATACACTATATTAAAATTATTATCATATATTTCTACATCTTTATTATTATTATTATTATCTAGATAATTTTTTATATTTAAATAATCAAATAAAGTAATAATATATATTATATTTTTATTATTTTTATTTTTTATAAAATATGATCCTTCTTTATATACTTTTAAATTATCTTTTTTATTTAGTATAAAACTATTATTTATAACATAATATGATGGTGATAATATATATAAATATTCAATATTATTATATATTATTTTATACACTTTATCATTATATAAATTTATAAAATCATTATTATTTATATTTATATCAATATTTTCTTTTATATTTAAAAAATCATCAATATAAATATATTTATTTATTAATATTTCTTTTATTTTAATAGTTGGTTTTATATACTACATAATCTATATATTCTACTATACAGCTACATTCTACTATACATTAATTTCATTTGTATCTTTTTTTTCTATATTTTCTATATAATTTAATATTTTTTTTTTATCTAAATTTTTTATATTTTTAATTTTTTCTTTTATAAAATTTTTATATAATAAATATTTTCCTTCATATTTTATTGTTTCATAATATACTTTTTCTTTAAATCCATTTATATGTATCTTATTATTTGAAAATCTATTTATATTATTGATACATTGTATGATCATATATATTTTAGTCTATTCTTTATTTTTTTTTTCATTTTCTTTTAAAAAATCATATATATCATATTTATTTATGTTTTCTTTTAATTTTGGAAAATAAAAATCGACATAATGTCCAATATTAATATTTCTTAATCTATATATACCCTAAGATACATCTGTTATTATACTTGTTTGATTTATTGTTATTAAACCTTTCATATTAGGTGGCTATTTAAAATCTATTCCTACACAATGCTAATTATCATAATATATAAATATATTATTGTTAATATCATTGTTATATTTCTTATGTGTATTATCATTTATTTTATATATCATCCTTTCATGTTTAGAATTAATATAATATATATATTCAATATTTTTATTAATATTATTTTTTATTAATTCTATAATATTTTCTACTGTATTATTTAATATCAAACCTCCTGAATCTATTAATGATTGATATTTAGATATATTTGATTTTAAATATTTTATTAAATTATCTTCTATTTCTTCATCAGATAATATATTATTATTATTATTATTATATATAATATATTGTTCTATATTTGGTTCATTTGTTGTTATTCCATATACTGAAGCCTCAATAGCAGAACCTACGACCTCATCATTTTTATATTCATATATCTATGAAAAATATAAATTTATATTATTATTTGGATAACATAATATATCAAATATTGTATCACTTGGACTTATAAAATTAATAGTTCCTGAAAATGATATTTTTCTTGGTGATATTATATGATTATATATATCGATCATAGATATATTATACTATTCTTTAGATATTTTAAAAAATTTTTCTAAAATAATTGTTATATATGTTTTATGTATATTATTTTCATAAATTTTATATTTACTATATATATCCTATATTATATTATCTAATTCTTTTTTATTTTTTTCATATTTAATTTTATTATTTTGTTCTATATCATCTTCAAATATATTTATTTTCTATTGTATAAAATTTTTAAATTCATCATTTTTAAATTCATCATTTAAAAATAAATTATTTTTAATATAATCTTCATCTTGTATATCTTTTATATTTAATTCATACATTAATAAAAATATATCTTCTATTCTTAACTTATTATTATTTTTTATATAATTTTTATATGATAAAATTGTTAAAGTTATAGCTAATTCATAATCTGTAAATTCAGAACCATCTAATGGACTATTATTATATGTATATGGAATTGCTATAAAATAATTTTTATTTTCTAATAATTTTTTAGAATCATCATAATTTCCAAAACCATAATTTTTATTATATTTCATATTTTTTACTTTTTTATCTATCTATTCTATTTTATTTTTTAAAATAATATCATCTATTATATTATTATTATTATTATTATTATTAAAATATTTTTCCATTAATATTCTTATTATTTCCTATTTATTATCATGATCTTCTGGATTTAATGGTATATTTAAATTACTTTTTAATGGATTTATAATACTATCTGTTTCATCAAATATATATAATGGATTAACTTTTTTAATTTTATAAATTTCTTTTATATTATTATTCTATATATAATTTATTATTTTCTATTTAATATTTTCATCACTTGCTATATTTATTATATTTTTATTTATAGTAAAATTATTTACTTTTATATTATAATCATTTATTATATATAATAATTTATTTATTATATCAAAACTTGATACTACTAATGAATTTGGTAATATTATATTATATTGTTCTATTTCTTTATTAAATAAATAATTATGTAATATTATTAATGGAGTTATTGTTGATGTTTTACCTCTTCCCATTAATATTTCAAATACTTTATCATATTTACCTATTTTTATATCTTTATTTATTTCTATTAATATATCATTCTAATCTTTTCTTATAATATTTCCTGATAATAATTCAAATAATATTATATCTAATGTTCTAGATTCATATATTGGTTTTATTATATAATTATCTAATTCTGATATATATTTTAAAATATCTGAACAATTTAAATCATTAGTATTTTGATTAGATGTTATATCTTTAATAATATCACTTATATTATTAATTTTAGATGATATTGAATTAAATTTATTTATTATCATTTTATTATAATAATTATTTATATTTTCTATTATTATATTTCCTATATTTAATAATCTATTTTCTTTATTATATTCTAAAAATTTTTCTATTATAAAATCTGTATCATTTCCTCCTATTTGTATAGATTGAATACATTTAGATCTAAAATTTTTTATAAAATCTATTAATTTTTCATATTTAATGTTATTTAATATATTATCATCTAATTCAAATATTTTTTTATTTTTTGTTATATAATCTGAAATTTTTGTTATATTATCATAATTAGTTTGATTTATATTATTTAAATTTATTGTTATTTCTTTATTTTTTTTATTTATTTTTTCATAATTATCATTTGATAATTCATTTATATATGCTATATCAATATTTAATTTATTTTCAACTATTGAACCTATTATATTCTAATATAAAATAGTATTTTTTAATATTTTATTTTTTTCATATATATTTTTTACCATTTTATGTAATAATATTATTCCTATTTGATTTCTATTTATTATAAATGATATATATAATGCATATAATTCTTCATCATTTTGAAAATCAAATATTACATCTATAAAATTTATTTTTATTAAATAACTTTTGGTAATATTTATATTCTAAATTTTTAATTCTTTTTCTACAAAATAACTATTTTTATTATTATTATTTATATTTTTTATTATTTTATTATTTAATATTATACATATATGATATTCATTATTTTTTTCAAATAAATATCCATTATGTAATCCATTTAAAAGTTTTCTTATGTATAATGTTTTTATATTATTATTTTCTATTAATTTATACTTATTATTTATATATTCATCTAATTTAAATTTTATATATTCATTAATATCTTTATTTTCATAATCTATTTCAATATTATTTATATTTTTTTTTATAAGATTTGTATTATTATTATTATTATTATTATTATTACTTATATAATTATTCTAATTATTAATTATTTTTTCTATTATTTCAGTTTTATTAAAAATATTAATTATTATATTTAATAATGATTTATCTATTTTTTCATAATTTTCTATATCTGAATTAAAATATTCTAATAAATATTTGATATCACCTTCATATATTCTTTTAAATAATGATTTATCATCTAAAAAACTTTTTATATTTTCATAATCATTTATATTTAATATACGATCTTTTATATTATTATCATGTATATATGTATTTATTAATAATATATCAATATAAGATGAATTAATATTATTTTTTATATGATCAAATAAAATTTCATTATTTATTTTTTGATATATTAATTCTAATATATCATAATTATAATTTGTTCTACTATTTTCATAAAATCTAATAAAATTATTTTTATCTAAATAATATAAATTTTCTTTATTATCATTTGGATTTTTAAATTCTTTAAATATTGTTTTAAAATTATTTATTTTTAAAATATCTAATTTTATATTTTTATTATTATTTGATATTATATTATTTATTTTTGTATCTAATTTTATTATATAATTATAATTATTTATATTTTTTTCTAATTCTGATCTTATATAATCTTTTGATTTTGGATCATTAAATTCAGTTATTTTAATATTTAAATAATCCACTAATTTTTTATTATCTTCATTTTTATATTCTAATAATATTAATAATTCATAATTTATTATATTTATATTTTTATATTTTTCTATATTTTCTATTAAAATATTATATTTAGATCTTAATCTATCAATAATAACTATATTTTTATCATTATAATTCATATTATTAAAATAAAAAATAATATCATTTTTTTTAATATTTTTATTTATAGTATCTGTTATTGTATCTTTATTTATTTTTGTTATTAATAATATTATTATTTCTCTAATAAAAGAATTTAATTTTTTTTCTTCTAATTTTTCAAACATTTTTTTTAAATTATTAAAATTTATTAATTTAAAATCATTATAATCATAATCATTCTATTTATAATCTTTTAAATTATCTATACTATCTAATATATAATTTATTAGTATAATATTAAATATATAATCTAATTTACTAATATCAGTTATATTAAACTAATTAATAATATTATTAATTTTTGTAATAATATTATCAGTATTATCATAGATTTCTTTGATTTTATCAATTATATCTTTTAATATATTTAAAATATTTTCATCTACTTTATCAAATTTTACTATATTATTATTTTTTTTATCTTCTTTATATTCTATTCTTTCTATATTTATTTTTTTAAATTTATCTTTTAACTCTATTATATTATATTTTTTAATTATATACTATAACATATTCTACTATAACATAATATCTTCTCCTAAATTAATTTTATCATAAATTATATTATTTATTAATATCTATCTTATATTTTTTATATAATTTATATTAATTATATCATTACTCTATATTATTGAATTATTTGATAATTTATTATTTTTTAAATATATTATCATCATCAAATTATAATAAATATAATTATATTTATTATTATTAAAATCATAAATAAAAGTATATTTTTTAAATTCTTTATATTTTTCTGATATTACATTTTCTATATTAAAAAATAATGTTTTTATTTCATATATAATATTCTCATTAATTTCTCTTTTCATAAATTTTTTATACTAGTCTAATATTTTATTTAATTCATTATTTGTTTCTAATTTATTTTCATCATTTATAGTCTATAAATTATAAATATAATTTTTAATATTATTATTTTTATCATTATAACATATTTCATCATAATTTAATATATAATATAATAAATTAATATTTATATCATCTAATATATATAATTCTCTATTATATAAATCTATAATTTTTATATTATAATTATTATTATTAATTTTATTTATATAAAAAATTCTATTAATTTTATCATTATCATTATATAGTCCTCCAAGTTTTATATATATCTTATTTATATTTAAATTAATATTATTATTATTATTTATATCATAATTAATATATTCTATATCATTTTTATTACTATTTAAAATTTCTATTAAATTTTGTATATATATTATATATTGATTATCATTATTATAATCATTATATAAATAATCATATTCAAAAATATTATATTTAAAAACTATATTATTTACATCTATATTATATTTATCTAATTCATTTTTTTTTATTATATTTAATTTATTTTCATTTATTATATTTAATTCATTTTCATTTTTTATATCTAATTCATTTTCATTTTGTTTATATAATTCATTTTCATTTTGTTTATCTAAATAATATTTTTCTCTAGCTAAATTATATTTTTGAAGACAAAAATCATCATTATAACATTTTATATTATATTTTTTTTTATTTTTTTTATTTTTTTTAATTTTTATATATTTTTTAATTTTTTTAAATTTTTTAATTTTTTTATTTTTTTTAAAATTTATATTATTTAATACATTTTCAAAGTTAATATATAAATAATTATAATTTTTTATTATTAATTTATTATATATATTTAATAATAATATACATAATTTATATAATTTTATTTTATTTTTAGTATTTTTATAATTTATATGTATATTATTAATTATTAAATAATTATTTATTAACCTTATAATATATATTAAATCTATTTTATTTATTTTATATGACATTATATTAATATATTATATTATAATATTATTTTATATATCTATAATTATTTATTTTTTTTCATAATAAATTACTTTGATCTTCTAACTATTCAATTTTTTTTAATATTTCAATAACTTTATCATTAATTTCTGATAATTTAACATTTTCTATAGTATTAATATTTTCTGATAAATAATTTATATTATTATTATTATTATCATCATTATTATTATTATTAATATACATAATATCTTTTTTATTATCTTTTTTACTAAAATCATATTCATTACTATTATCACTATCATCACTATTATCACTTTCATAAGTTTTATCACTATTATCACTATTATCAGTTTTATCACTATTATCAGTTTCATCACTTTTATTAGATTCATCATTATTTTTTTTATTTAATAAATTTAATAAATTATTATTAGCTTTTTCATAATTTATTTGATTATACATTAATATTTCTAAATTATTTATTAAATTTTTATTAAGATTATATTCTTTTTCTTTATTTTTAATCAAATAATTTTTATATTTTTTATTTTCTACAATTATATTTTTTAATTTTTTTAAAAATAATTTGATTTCTTTAATATTATACATTAATATATATATTTATGAATAATAATAATTTAAATAAAAAAAATATAATAGTTCAACTAAATAATATTAAAAAAATTAAAAATATAGAAAAAAATGTATATGAAATAAAAAATAATTTATATAATAATGTAAAAATAATAATTAAATATTATAATATATATATTGATATATATATAAAATTAATTGAATATAATAATAATCTTAATTATATTATTAATAAAATTAAAAATAATGATTTTACATTAGATATTATATTAGAAAATAATGAATTAAAATTAAATGAAATACAAACAAATGTAGATAATTATAATATAAAATTTAATTATGATAAAATTGATATTAATAATTATATTAATAATGATGAAAAATATATTTTAGAAAATATTAGTGTAAAAAAAAAATTAGAAAATATTTTAGAAAATTTAAAAAATATTTATATTTTAAATAATCAAATTAATGAATTTTATAATGAATTAAATATATTATTAATTAATATTAATAAAAGTTATATAAATATTGAAATATTAATAAAATAGCATATTGAATATAATGATAAAATTTATAATAAATTAAATTAGTTTTATATTTAGATTAATAAAACTAAAAATATATTTGATAATTTAATAAAGAAATAATTATTTATATTTATATATATATAAATAAATATGAATAATAATATTAATAATTTAACAGATAAATTAAAAGATAATTTAAAAAAATATAATGAAAAAATAAAAGATACAAAAATTCCTGATTTACCTGATTTATCACAATTAAATACAACATTAGTATCTTTAAAAGATAAATTTAATAATATATATGTATTATTAAATGAAATTAATGATAAATTATTAAAAAATGATAATATTGAAATAAAACTAGATGAAGATAATTTAAAAGAATTAAATGAAATAAATAAATTAAATTTACAATTAAATGAACATTTAAAAAATTTAGAATAATAATAATTTTATTTATTTATTATATATAATAAATAAATGTCTGGGAGTTAGATTTAGAATAAGAATAATAATGATAATGATAAAATGATTAATATAAAAATATATGATAAATTATCAAATTTTAATAAAAAAATAAATAATTTACCTGATGTAAAATTAGATAATATAAATTCAGAAAATTTAGATAAAATAAGAAAAAATATAGTAAATTTAAATAATAATATAAGTAAATTTATTAATAATTTTAATGATTTAGAATTAAAATTAGAAAATAATGATAATATTAATATAAATAAATTAAAAAATGATATAGATAATATTAATAATAATATTAATGAAATTCAAAATAATTATTTTAAAGATGAAATTAAATCTGGAGGAAAATATAATATTTTAAAAGATGGAGATTTTGTTAAAATTCTTAATAATACATATAATAATATTGATGATATGATGAAAAAATCTAATAATTTAGTTTTTTTAATATAGGATATTAATAAAAATTTAGATAAAATTAATACAATAGTTGAAAATTATAATAATGATAATTTAAATTTACTTGTTAAAAGTATAAATAAATTAAAAGATATACTTGATAAAGCATCATATATATTTGATTTAAGTAATAATAATAATAATAATAATAATAATAATAATAATTTAGAACAATTAGATATATCTCAAAATTTAACTGAAATAATTTTTAATAATAATGATGATACATATATTCAAGAAAAAGAAATAGTTAATAATAATATGACAAATTATGAAAAATTAAAAAATTTAGAAAATTTCATTAATTTATATAATAAAATAAATACTACTAATTTAATTTCAGAAATTAAAAATAAATTAAATATAGTATTAACATCTGTTGAATCAATTAATAAAAAAATTAATTCAAACGAAATTAATGAATTAATGAATAATTTAAAAAATAACAATAAATAGTTTGTTTTAAATAATTTAGAAAAAGTATCTAATAATGTAAATGAAATAAATAATTATTTTGTAGGTGGAAAATATAAAAATAAAAATTATTTTTTTTTGAAGAAATAATTGATAATTTAAATACAAAATATAATAAAATAATATTATTTTTTTTATATTATTTTGATAGTATTAATTATAAACTAGATGAGATAGATATTAAAAATATAAAAAATATAAATAATAATAATATTGAAGATATTATTGATATATTAAAATCTAATAAAATAGATAAAATAGAAATAGATAGAATTATTAGTTTTATTAATAAAATTAATAATAATAATAATTATAATGAATATAAAAATATAAATATTGATAATTATAATAATAATTTTAATAATTTATATAATATTATTTAATATTATTAACCTAATCAATAAATAAAATTATATTTTTATTAATAGTATCTATTAATAAAATAATTTTTTTAATAATATAATCTATATTTTTTAATTTTAAATCATAATCATATAGAAAATTTTTATAATTGTCATCATTAATATTATCAAATAAAATATTATTATTTACATATAAATTATTTATATTATTTATTATATTATTAATATCATTAATATTTAAATTAATGATATTAATATTTAAATTAATTTTATCATTTTTATCATTTTTTAATTTTAATAATTTTGAAATATTATTATCAGATTCTTTCATAATAAGCTTTAATAAATCTTTAATAATATTTAAATTATTAGTAATATTATTTAATTTTTTATAATCATCTAAAATATTTAAATTATCCTATAAATATCGTAAATCTTGCATATTTAAATAAAATTGAAATATTAATTATATAAATATATAAATATATAAATATATAAATATATAAATATATAAATAACTATAAAAAATAAATATAATATGGATTTAGATTTAGAATTTGAATATTCAATAGAAGAAAAAAATAAAAAAATATTAAAAACATGTATAAATATTTTAATATATCGAAATCTTTTAGACAAAAATAAATATAAAGAATATGTTAAAGAAATATTAAATAATTTAGTAGATGATGAAACATATATACAATTAAATGATAACAAATTCTTTAGAATAAAATTATTATATAATATTAAAGTATCTAAAATAACAGATTATTATAAATCATTTATATTTGATAATATTAATGATATAAAATTTATAATATTAAATAAATTTTCATTTACACAAAGATTATATAATGAAGTTTATACTGATATTAATAAAAATAAGAAAGATAATAACATAGAAATATTTAGAGATTATGAATTAATATTTAATGTATTTAAATTAATTTATTCACCAAAATTTAAATTACTTGATAAAGATGAATATAAAATATTTATTGATGACTATAAAATAAATGAATCTAATAAATATAGAGAACTATCTAAAATATATAATACAGATATTATATCTAGATATTTAAATATTAAAGTGGGTAATATATTAAAGATAATAACACCCAATGAAATATCCGGATATTCTATAAATTATAGAATTGTTGTTCCTGGAAAATTATTTGAATGATTTATATTTTATTAAAAAAATAATTATATTTATTCATTATATATATTATATATAATGAATAAAGAATTCTATTCTATTGTTTCACCTTGTTCTAATATGTTTAATACTTGTAATAATGAAGTAATGAATGATGATAATGATGATAATACAAAAAATATGAAACATAAAAAAAGAATAAATATGATTATTGGATTATTTATTACTTTTATTGCTATGTATTTAGCTTATGATTGTAATAGAGGAGAATCTTTAGGAATGCAAATTTTATATATATTAATTGCTGGACTATTTAGTGGATTATATTTATTATATTATTTAGTAGTTAAAGTATTTTTAGGTAAAAAATGTCATAAAAAAGTAAATATGGAATTTTCATCAACATCTCCATTATTTGTTATTAAATATTAATCAATGATTTCATTATTTGTTATTAAATATTAATCAATAATTTCATTATTTGTTATTAAATATTAATCAATAATTTCATAATCTAAAATTGAAAAATTCATAGTTTTATTATTTTTATTAATAACATTATTTAACAAATAATTATAAAAATTTATATTATTATTATATTCTTCTAGATCATTTGATTTAAATATTTTTACAATCTAATTTTCTAATAATATATTTGTATCATATATATGTTTTAACATATCAATTACATATAAATTAATATCATATAAATAAGATTTTAATTTATATTTTTCCATATATGATAAAATACAATTAATAAAAAAATCATTAATATATCCATTTATTACATATTTAAATAATATATTAGATACTATTTTAATATATAAACCTGATGAAATATGTAATATTAAATTAATAAATATATAATTAATATAATAAATTAATATATTATTTGATATATAATTATGACATAATATTTTATTTGAATAATATATGATATTACTAAATATATAATATACATAATTATATATTACATTTTCTTTATATTTTATCATATCTTTTATTATATTTTCATCTATTTTATTATTATATATTTTATATATTATTGAACGTTCATTAATATCTATAAATTTATCTATTTCATTATTTATATTAATTAAATTTTTTATTAAATTATTAAATTCATCATTTAAATTATATTTTTCTATTAATTTAAAATTTATATTTAATTTATTAAATATTGTATTTGTTATCTATTCAATATCATTTTCATTATTATATTCCTAATTAATATCATTATCATTTATAAATTTTAAAATCTAATTTTTTATATTGTAATAATCATCTTCTTTATTATAATTACAATTTTTTAATAATTCATTAAAATTATTTATTCTTATTTGATTTTTCATATATTAAATATATATTCATTAATTACTTTTTTTATATTTATATTTAAATTAAATATATTTAATAATTTATTTTATTGTATAAATATATACAATGTTTGTTTATAATTATTTTTATAGTAAAAATACCAATACTAATGATGAAAAAGTATCTAAAAGATAGTATGGTTGGAAAAAACCTATTTCATATCACAATTTTACTTATCATATTCATAATGAATTATATTTTATTAATAATATTAAACTAGTTGATTTAAGAGATAAATGTCCTCCTATTTATGATTAGGGTGATTTAGGTAGTTGTACAGCTAATGCTATTGCTGCAGCTTTTGAATTTGATGAAATGAATTAGTATGAAAAATCTACTGTATATATTCCATCTAGATTATTTATTTATTATAATGAAAGATTATTAGAAAATAGCACTGATTCAGATAGTGGTGCAAGTATAGCTGATAGTGTTAAATCTATTGTTAAATATGGAGTATGTCCTGAAACACAATGGCCATATGATATTAATAAATTTACAGATAAACCTGATGATAAATGTTATGAAATTGGAAAAAAAAATTATTGTAAAACATATAAACTTTTATAGCAAGATTTAAATCAAATGAAACAATCTATTATTGATGGTTTCCCATTTGTATTTGGTATTAATATTTATGAATCATTTGAATCAGAAAATGTTAAAAATACTGGTAATGTTCCAATGCCTAATATTAGTAATGAAAAATTATTAGGAGGTCATGCAGTTATGGCTGTTATGTTTGATGATGATAAAAAAGTTTTTGGATGTAGAAATTCTTGGGGAACCAATTGGGGGGACAAAGGACATTTTTATTTACCATATGATTATATATTAAATTCTGAACTAGCTTCTGATTTTTGGATTATAACTAGTTTAAATTTAGATGATGAATATAAATATTATGAAGAAGAATATATTGATGATAATGATGATTATTTTGATTATAATAATAATAATAATGAGAATGATAAAAAAAGTAAATGAAAAAATATTAGTTTTTTTTAATATTTAATTTTTAATATTTAATATTTTATTTTTATTTTTTTCTAAATATTCAGTTGTTAGATCAATTAATTTATTTAATATATTTTTATCAGTTATATCTAAAATATTATAAATAGTATCTAATTCTAAATTTATACTATTATATCTATCTTTTAATAATATATTTGCTGAATATTCTTCTCTTATCATATCAGCTACCATAAATATATTTGTTATATCTGATATCCAATTTAATATTCCACCATTATTAATAAAATTATATTTAAAATGTCCTGTTCCAATACATAACATATTTATATTTTCTATTTTATAATTTAGTAATAATTTATCTATTATTCCACTTTTCTATGTATTTGAGATTACTCCATTATCTATAAATATATATTTTTTATTCTAATAAGTTAATTCATATGGTTTAAAATATGTTGGAGCTGCAGTTGATGCCATTATTAAATCAATAACTTTAAAATCATTATTATTTTCATTATCAATAATAATTATATCATTTGATAAAATATCAAATAATGGTATTATTATTTTCCCATTTAATTCACCTATTGTTATATCTCCAAAATATTCTTTTAATACATTATAAATATAGATATTATTATATTTAGGTCCAATGTATCCATTTAATGTTTTTATTCTATTATAATAATTATTATAAAATATTTTTGAAGCAATTTTTATAAATTCTTCTTTTACATTATCCATATTTTTAATATCTATTTTTATATGTGGTGTTAATAACATACATATTATTAATACACCTACTGAACTTCCTGTGTAATATTTATATTTTTTTATTATATCAATATTATTATTATATAAATAATTTAATATAGTTAATGGTATAATACCACGTGATCCTCCACCATCTATCGATAATATATTAATATTTTCTTCCATTATATATTAATAGTAAATATAAAAAAATAAAAAATAAAAATTATTAATTTTATTATAATCATTCCATATTATTATAATCATTCATATTATTATTATTATTATTATTATTATTATTATAACGATTATCATTCATATTATAATTATTATTATTATTATTATTATAACGATTATCATTCATATTCATATTATCATTCAAAATATTATTTTTATATCTATTTTTATTTATAAATTTTTCACATAATAATTTTAAATTTAAATTTATATTAACAAAAATAATCTAATATATTAATATTATAATTATTAAAGTAATTATATAACTTAATGATCCTATAACAAAATTTTTATTTACAATATCTTTATTATTTCTTTCTATTAGATATACAAGAGTTAAAATAAGTCCAATTATAATTAAAATTATTAAAAATATAGTTTGTATATTAATTCCATTAGCAAAATTACCTATAGCTAATAAATATACCATATATAAAAATAATATAACAAATAATAATACATAATTAGCCATTATTAAATTTTTATAATCTTTTACATCTGTATCACCATTTAATTTTGATATTAAAAATATTGATATTATTAATATTATTAATATTAATAATAATATAAATCCTAATAATTTTGTTTTCCAAATCATTTTTATTTATGTTTATATAATATATATAAACATAAATATTTTATCCTATTTTTATTATTTTAAATGTTAAATTTTCTATTGTTATATTTGATGTTGATGATTCTTTTTTTTTTATATATAAGCTAATATTCTATGGAACAGTTGTTATATTTAATATGGTATTAAATTGAACTGTTCTATATTTATTTGATTCATTATTTGTTATTTTTCTTAAAATAGTTGTATCATTTAATCCAAATGATAAAGTTAATATATTATATACATCTACTAAATAATCAAATGATACTAATATATCATATACTCCAATTTCATTTATTTTAATTGATCCATTAGTTGTATCTATAGTATATGTTGTATTTACAAAATTATTTGTTAATAAAGTTCCATTTGTTGTATTTATTATAGTCATGCTTGTTGTAATGGCTTGTGTTATAAGTGTATTTTGTGTTATTAAACCATATTTAAAAGATGTTTTACTATCTACATATAATTTTGTTGTAGCATCTGTATCACTAGTTGGTGTTAATAAATTAGTTATTTTATTATTATTTAAATCTAACTATTTATAACATTTAATACTAGTTAATGTATAATCTAATACATTTGTATCATTTAATAAGATAGATCCTTTATTATTAGTTGGATCATATAATTCTGTTAAACATTTAGTAGTATCATTGTTATACATTAATGATTTTTTTATTATATTTTGATTTATTGAATTTAATATCAAGTTTGATAAAGTTGTATTTGAAAAATTAATTTTAAATTTATCATTTACACTAACTGTATCTGTTGTTTCTAATTTTACATATCCAGAACCATTATTTACTATGTTTGAATTTCCAGAATTAGATGATACTTTAACTGATGATTTCCAATATAATTCAGTGTTATCTAATCCAATAACTACAATTTTAAATACATTATTTTGTTTTACAACATCTAAAGTTGTATTTTCCATTTCAGGATAACTGGTTATTGTATAATTTATAAAATCTGAATGTGTTGGTATCGTATTTACTGCTCCTTGAATAACATTTACATATGCTGAAAATAATGAATAAGTTCCATTTAATTTATTATTTGCTGATATTTCAAATGATATTATATAAGATGTATTTGGTGTTGTATTTAATATTAATATAGGTGTTGGTGTTAAATTTGTTGTTATCACATTATTTACATCTACAAAAGTTGATTTATCAATATCATAATATAATGTTTTATTTTGTAATACCATATCACTATTTAACACTACATTATTAGTTGGATTTAATTTTAAATCATTATTATACATAGATAATGATGAATTATTTAATAAATTTCCATCACTTCCTGTTAATACAAATTGATTAACATTTAATACATTATTTATTTTTAATTTATTTACATTTACATCGGAATTTAAATTTATTTTTACGTCTGTCATATTTTTATTAATATTATATATAATTAATTATTATAATATTTTTTTGAATTATAAAAAAAAAAATAAAAAATTAAACGAAATTAAAATTTATATATTATCAAATTTTCTAAACATAAATTTTTAAATTTTGAATATTTATATTTGGAGTTGTTGTACTATCTGTTTTCATGTATAAACTAAAGTAATATTCAATTATTGATTTTACAATTGTACTTGTTGAAACTCTATCATATACATTTGATACATTATTAGATTTTATTACTTCTTGATTTACTCCATCTATACTAAAGTATGTTGTTACATTATCAGATACACTATAATCAAAAGATATATCTATTTTATATGATCCAGAACCATTTATTTTAATTGATCCATTAGAATATATAATAAATGAATTATTACTTGGATATTGATTAGTTAAATTTTGTCCATTATTTGTTGATAAAATTGTATATGTCTATGATAATACTTGTGTTATTGGATTAATATTCTATACTATTTGAGTATAATTAAATGTTGATACTGTAGTTGTTCCTGAACTTGAACCATCTGTTATATATATTAATGCATCTCTAGTTTGATTATCATTAGGAGGAGTAAATGATACTAAATCTAATCCTTTAATTTTAATATCATAATTATTAGTTACATTAATATAATATCCATCTAAAGAATAATTTATTTGTAAATCAGATGTTTCTGGAGTTACTGACATATTATTTGTCTATAATATTATGGCAAATCTTAATCCTGTTACTGTTGGAGTTGTTATTGAACCAAAATTACTTGATATATTTAATTGTTGTGATGTCATTTGATTTTGAGTATAATTAACTGCTTCTTCTATTACTTTTATAGTTCTTTCATCTTGTGAATTATTATTTAAAAATGTTGTTGTTGGTGATACTAATGTTTCATTACCATATGTTGTATTAGTATTTATTAAATATACAGATGTTGTATTATTAAACTACATAACTAATCTTGGATTTAATAATCCATTGAAAACATACCAATTATCATATTCTCCTATTTTATAAGATATTAAATAAAATGCAGTTTGACTATTACTTGAATCTGATAATATAATATCTTTAATTGAAGTCCATTTTGTTATTGATAATGATGAACTTGATTTGGTAATAGCAGTAGTTTTTTTATTTATTTTGAAATTTGAATCATCCATTGTTAAAAAATGGTAATTTCTTAAATTTTCAGAACTAAAATTATCTAAATACCTAGAAAATAAACAACATAATACATGAATAGTATTATTATTATCAACTAATATAGAAGGATACTATCTATATAAATATAATTGTCTGGTAGATTTATTAGGAAAAGTTGAAAAATATTGTGATTTATTTACTGGTTGATTATTATTTATAAATCTAGAATTTAATACAGATATATCTTTTTTATAATATTTATAAAAATTATTATACTATAATGTCCTATTATCACTATTACCGGTATAACTATATATTGCGTTATAATGATTTCCTAATGTTACCATATGTAATATATTTCCTTTTAAACATAATTTTGGATACTAATCAACTGAACTGTAATTATCTGCCAATGATGAATTAGGATTTTTATATATTGATTGAGATAAATTTGATCCTGTTCCTGAACATACATCTATCTATGTATTAGATGACCAAGCTGTTTGATTATCTGTTATATTTTTCCATGTATATACTATATAACGATTATGTTCTTTATTTGAATAAGATGTATTACTAACTTGGAATGTATGAGTGCTATATACAATATATATTCTATTATAATTTGTATCTACAACCATATCTCCATAACCAACTGTATATATATTTGCATTAGTATTTAACAAAATATAATTTGGAACGACACATTCTACAGTATCAAATACTCTTGATCCTGATGATATAGGATCCTAAATAGTAGCATTATATCTTATATAATAATATACTTTATTTAATCTATAATCAATAGGTGATGAAGTAGTTAAAGCTCCATGATATAAAATATGTAATAATAATTGATTATTAGAATTAAAACTGTGATTTATAACATGTCTTCCTAAAGTAGCTCCCTCACCAGCAGTAATTGTAGTAACAGGTGTTCCAGTATATACAATAGTATTTGGAACATATATTGTATCAATAAATGTTAATACTTTAGAAGTATTGTTAAATGATAATCTTGATAAAAATAGTTTTCCTGTAATATTAGTATAAACTACATATACATTATTATTATATGCAAATATTGATCCATTATAACATACATTTGAATCACCTCCTGCTTGTGTAGTTGTTAAAGTAACATTAACTTGTGCATTAGTATAAGTTGAACCACCATCTGAACTATAAATAATCTATAAATTTTCATATCCAGTAAAATTACTTGTATAATTTATATTGTTAACATCTATAAGTCCACTTTGATATCTATATAAAATATAAAATACACTAGTATTTAATAAATCATAACATACACCTAAAACAATCATTGATGAATTAGTAGGTTTAGTTATATTAGATGATAAGGCATATTTTAATACCCAATAATCTGTATCAGATGATATGTTTCCAGCTTGTCTTTCTGTAATATTTTCCTATATTTTAGTAGATGTATTATCTATATAATATGTATTTCTAACTAAATTATTATTTGGTCTTAATGCAAATTTAGATTGATTATTTGGATCATATGTTCCATAACATATAAAACCATAACCAGGACCAAAACTTGAAACTGAACCTGAACTAGTACTATTAATAGCAGTTGAAAATACAGTATATAATTTACCATCTGGTAATACTAAATTAAATGATGATAAATCTGATTTATTATATCCAGTAGTTTGTGATACATCTCCATTTATTGCTCTTTCATATGTTAATATAGGTCTATAATCTAAAGGTCCAAAGAATACGTTATCTTGTGTATATTCATATAAATACATCTATCCAATACTAGTTGATGGATATGTAGATGAACCATAAAACTATTTGTAAAATGCATTTGATACTAAAAATATATTATTTGTATTTTTATTAATATCTAAACTAAAACTGTATTCAATATTAAATTTATTATTACTTCTATTATAACAAGTAATAATACCTGTTGTTGTAGTATTATTAAAAGCATAACTAGAATATTGATTAAATACACTATGGAAATTTTCAGTTAATACTGATTGAACATCTGAATATATTAATCCATTATATGTACAAAATGCTAAATATGCTTCATTAGCTTCTGCACAACCAAGATTTGTTTCTCCAACTGTATTATATAATTCTTGTGTATATGACATTAATCTCATTTTATACATATAATATATTACTCCATAATTATCTAATATCATCTACATACAATTACCATTAAATCCACCACTTGCACTTCCTTGATAAGTATCTATTGAATATCTATAATTTGTTAATAAATATGGAGTTGACCAAGAAGTTGATGTTAAATTAGATAAATTTAATGTTATCTAATCACTTCTTGTTACAAAAACATCAGTTGGAGGAGTCATATTATTAGAATTAGCTATCAATAATACTCCACTAATATTTCTAGCTCCATGACATGAATATACACTATTTGTTATAACATTTCTTACTAAAAACATAACATGAATTACATTATTATTATCTAATAATAATTGGAAAGCTAATATTGGTGTTGATAAAGAAATTGATGATAATACATATGAAGTTGTATTTTTAATAAATGAAACACCATTATCTAAGGATGCTGCATAAAATACTCTATTATTAACAGTATTACTAGTATTTTTACCTAACCATCCAACTACTAATATTCCATTATTATAAGATGGATCAGGATAAAATTGATCATAAGATTGCCAATTTCCATCTGATAATGGAGATCCTGAATTAAATATCCATCTTGTATTTATATCACCATTATTTGAATGAGTAGCTGTAAATATTCTATAAGATGAACTTACAGATAAATAACCATACCAACATACAAATAGATAGTTAGTATTACAACTAACTATTTTAGGAGATAATTGAACTAATCCTGAAATTCCTGATATTCCACCCTATATTTGATTTACATTTGAATATGAAGCAAAAATAGCAGTAAATACAATATTTGTTAATTTTATATCACTTTTAACATAATAAATTTGTTCAGAAGTTGTATAATTTGCTGATTTTGCTTCAAACACTATATGCATTATTCCATTAAGATCAATTATCATATCTGGATTTCTTTCAGAATATGCTACATCTAATGTAGTTATTCTTACAGGTAATGTCCAAGACTATCCTGAATTTTTTGAATAAGTCATAAATATTTTTGTTTGTGCAATGATATTAGTTGAACAACAAAATACAACATAATAATTATCATTATATATTTTAAATATTGATTGTTTAATATCAGAAGTTGTAAAATCACCTAATGGACTAGATACAAATGAATCAGTTATTCTTTGATAAATATTCCAATCATATCTCGTAACTACTTCAGAAAAGAAAGTAGAAGTTGTTGGAATACTAAAAACTTCTGTATTACCATTACCTCCTCTAGTAAGTATATTATTTGTATATGCATAATAAGATAAAATATCACTATTTAAACCATTACAAGTATCTGGATTAATAAACTATCCAACTCCCATTATTCTATCATTATATATATCAACAGATAATACTCCTGAATATGTATATAAAATTCTACCATCATAATTAACACCATTTAGTACTTTGTTAAATGCCATTGTATGTTTTTGATTTTTAGTTGGATTTAATCTATTATAAAATGTTGTCTATCCATTTGTTAATACATATTCATATACACAATTATATCCTGTATTAAATAATAAATGAATATTTCCATTTGATTTCATTACTAAATTATAATATCCTCCTTCTGCAGGAACATATTGTGTTAATTTTACTGCTGTTGTTTTACTAGAATATGTACTACCAGATAAATTTATAAATTTATAATAAGTTCCTCTTAATGTATTATCTGATATATCATTAGTTGATTTACCATTCCATACTAATAATATTCTGTTATTATTTTTATCATATATTGCTTTTGGAATAATCTAAACATGATTAATAAACATTGTTTCATCTGTTAAAATATTATTTGTATTAGTAAAGAAATTTGTTGATACATAACCAGATGGTAAATATGCATAATATAATTTAAAAGATACTAAATCAGTCATTGTTGAAGCTGAAAATATAATATATGTATCATTATTAACACTAACAATATCTAAATGTGGATACATGTATCTAGATATATTATTAAATGTTTGTGAATTAGAATATGAATTAGGAATAGAATTTAATGTTGTTGTTCCATTAGTTGTAATATATGAATCAAAAGTTGATGTATATGGAGAATATGCATAAATCCGAGAATACATATTATTAGATGATGAATTTTGATTAAAAATAATATTATACATCTAACCATTATAACTATTAGAAATGGTTGTAGCATATAAACCCAATTTATTTGACATTATTATACCAGAAGTAGAACTTGTATAACTTCCAGTAAGATATGATATATAATTATTTCTTAATACATTTACACCTGATGAAGGAATATCATATAAAAAGTTTTGATTATTTATTGTTATATTTCCAGCTAAATTTATAGACATATTATAATATCTAGAACGTATTGGTTCAGTAGTATTGGAATTACTATTTGAAACAGAATTAACTATTACCCAAAAATTATTACCTATTCCATTATATAATTTAGGATAAAAATATTCTCGAGTAGAACCATTTGAGTTTATAAGAGAACCAACTGAATAACTATTTACTGATTGTAATCCATTATATACTTCAGCATAACTAGTAAATTCTCCTCTAGAATTATAAACAACTAATATTATTCTTGTTGAAAAAAGCCAATCTGAAACACCTCCACAAGATAAATTTAATGTCTAAGCACATATAACAAAATAATTACCTACTGCAATCATACTTTGATTATAAGCTGTATACTAAAATAATCCTGAATCTGGCTATCTTGCTGTCTAATTTATACCATGATATAAATTAGAATATAATTGTAAATTAGATTGACTATTCTATGATAATGATAATAATTCAGGATATCCATAATTTGATGCTGAAACATATGATCCAGAATTTATAGAATTATTATAATTATAAAATATTTTTTCTCTTTTACAAACTGATTTACCATCTTTTATATAAAATAATAAATCAGATGAAAAATAACCTTCATTATTACCAATGATGGATATATTATTAGAATCACTATATGTATTACTAGCATATCCATTTATCATATATGCCTATTTCATCATTGAAGAAAATACTGCTGTTATATTAATATTTTTATTAACTGCAATAATTGGATTATACATATAACTCATATTACCAGCCTAACAAGTAGGCATAAATGTTCCATAAGTTGTATTAGGCCATCTAGATGGTCCAGTATTTGAAGTTGGTGTTCTTATATATGATAAATAATCATTAATATAATAAGTATCATTATAATTAGATATATTAAATCCATATAAATTAACTAGTCCTTCAGGCATTATTCTATATACTCCTGTAAATGTATTTGTTGAAGTAATTTTAAATGATCCATCACTATCTAATAATCCTAAATATAATTTAAAAATAGTTATAACATCTGTATTAGTAAAATTAGTTCTAACATTTGCCTAAACTGTAGATTGTTGAACTTGAAGTCCTGATTCTAATATAGTAGTTTATGATATAAATGAACTAATAACAGCCTAACCAACTAAAATATCTGTAGTAGCACCATTAACCGTTATTTGTTTATAACAATATAATTCTAATCCAACATCATCTGTATTAAACCAAAAACCTTTTGATGTTAATGTAATATTTCCAAATGTATTAGAAGGTGTAACAGTTCCAATTCTACCTTCCATAAAATCATACATAACAAAATTATTATCATTTTTATCAATTTTCCAAGTATTATCAACATTACCATCAGATGAAGGAACAAATTCCCATACTGAACACTATATTTTACCAAATGAAACCATTGGTGTAGTTAAATTAATATTATATTCTTGTCCACCAATCAATGTCATAGACTAATTATTATTATTAAAATATAACTATCCAGCAGTATTTCCTGTTCCTGATCCTCCTGTTCCTCCTGTTCCCTATCCAGTTCCTAAAGCTGTCCAATTAGTATATAAAGATCCTGTTCTATTTTTAAATTCTAAAACTCCATTATTATCTCTTATACCAAATCCAGCTTCCTACTACATTACATCATTAATTGGATAAGAACCAGTTGGATCAGGAAAATTAATATATCCATTTATAATAGTAGAAAAAAATCTCCAATCACCTGTAGAATTTCTATATTTTAATGTTCCATTATCATCTTTGATACCATATAATGTAGAATTATTAGAACCATTAAAAGATACATAAGATCCAACTCCAATAATTAAATTACCAGATGTAGATACGTTTCCAGTAATATTAACATTTGATCCAGTATCGATTTCTGTATTACCAACATATAATTTATTAAAAATAGCTTTAATATTATTAGACATTAATTATATATAATATTATAAATTAAAATAATAATTTAAAACTAAATTATAAAAATAAATTTAATAAAAAATATAAATTAAATCCTATTTATCATTTTCAAGATATAATTAATAATTTAAAGCATGATTTTATTATTAATTTATCCATTTTTATAAATATAAATTTTTTATTATATTTTATTTATATATATATAATAAATTATGAATTTAAAAGGATATTATGACTATATTACTATAGCTGGTAATTATATAAATCAAAATTCTAAAATTAATCTTAATGGTTCTATGAGTATATCATCTAATAATTATATATCTTTTGGTCCTAATTTTTCTTCAGCTAGTTATGGTATAAGAGATAATGATGGAGTTCTTGAATTTAAAAATGATAATGGTAATTGGTATCCTATATTAGCTTTAGCTAATATTTTAGATAATTCAATAAATGGTTCTAAAATAATAGATACATCAATTACACTATCTAAAATTAATAATAATAGTGGAACAGGAAATAATGTTATTTTAGATAATAATACATTTGGTAAAGTTAGTAATAATGTAATAACTAATAATACTATTGCTTTAACAAAATTATCTGGTTTAATATCAACTAATACAATAGCTAATGTAGTTTTAGATAATGGAACTATTGGAAAAGTTAGTAATAATGTAATAACTGATAATACAATAAGTGGATTAAAAATTACTAATGCTACATTAACAGCTTCTAAAATTTCTGGTTATCCAGGAAATACAAGTACATATTTAAGAGGAGATGGAAGTTGGGTGTCAGTATCAGGTGGAGGTGGAACTAGTTTAACATTAGATTTATTAAATATAAATTCAGGTGGTTTTAATTATTTAAAATAGAATAATATTGCACAATCATCAACTCAAATATATGGAATGAATGTACAAAGTTTTATGTTTGAAAATATGAATGGAGAATCTGCAGGTTGTGCAGCTAATGGATCATCAGATGAGTTTATAATATGGACAGCAACCGATGGAAGTTCTATCTGTAATTTTCAAGATGAAGACAATACTAATTCAAGAGTAGCTTATGTAAATTCAAATGGAGCATTTGTTAGTTTATCAACAAGATCAAGAAAACATTCAATTAGAGAAAAAAATAATAACAATATTTTAGAAAGAATAATGAAATTAAAAGTTAAATCATATGGTTTTAAATATGAATTTAATGAAAATGATAGTGATAAAAAAAAAATAGAGAATGTTAAATAAATCAAAAAAACAATAGATGGGATTAATTTTAGAAGAAGTTTATAATATATTTCCTAATATTGTAGATAAATATGATAATGAATTAGATAATAATTTAATAGATGATGAAAATTTAAAAAATAAAGATATAACATTTAAAAATAGACCTAAATTAGAAGATATTGATGATATAAGAAATCAAGGATTAGATTATAATAAATTATTGATGTATTATCTAATGGCTTTTTAGTAGTATGTAAAGATAAATAATGAAGAAATTAATAATTTAAAAAATAATAATATAATATTAACATAGAAAAATTTAGAATTAGAAAATAGAATATTAAATATAGAAAATAAATTATCATTATTAAATATTTTATAATAACTAACTCTAATAATTAAATTACCAGATGTAGATATATTTCCAGTAATATTAACATTTGATTCAGAATCAATTTATGTATTATTAACAAATTATTATATATTTTAATATAGACTTTTATCAATAGCAGAATTTTGTAATATTTTCTCAAATTTAGTTATTACTTCCTTTTTACTATCTGCTAATTCTAATATGATACCATCTACTGTTTTTTCTCCTTTTGTTCCTACTGCAATATAAATATATACATCTACATTTCTATCTTTTTTATCTAAATCTTTATGACTACAATATCTAATTGCTCTTCCTATAATTTGATCTAATCTTGACCAATTCCAATATGGATCTAAAATATGAACAGCTCTTACTCTTTTTAAAGAAACACCTTCTTTAATAGATGGAGATCCTAAAATAATTTTAATTTGAGATCCATCAATATTTTTAGAATTATTAAATATCTAATTTACATTTTTTTTAT